>Ga0208645_1001565_pt1 | contig 19743 bp, 22 predicted proteins | sample VirMetDEL_Sep_01_FD_184519 | JGI IMG/M metagenome (GOLD analysis project Ga0208645, IMG submission 184519) | Aqueous microbial communities from the Delaware River and Bay under freshwater to marine salinity gradient to study organic matter... | ecosystem: Environmental > Aquatic > Marine >... | reverse complement strand
TGCGACAAGCACAGACCATTGCTATGCAAAGAGCAATAGACCTATGTGATAGCGAGGATGATTTGTTTCATCATATCACCAAAGACATGAAGTGTGTGTCATCTATGGTGCGGGATGTATCTTTAGTAGATGAGGAGATTGACAATGATTAAGTTTGACCCTGATAAAACATACGGCGCAACTGTTTGGGATTTGTCCATAGCAGTAGTGGATTTTGAAGCGGATGATTACGTCCGTAATGATGATGGCAGCATCAAGCTGTTCACCTTACCTAACCACGACTACTCATACATCTGTGATGATATAGATGTACATAACTTGCAGGAACGTGATGAAGGAGATGATTACAATGGATAAATCAAACACAGTATGGCTACAGCTAACACCTACAGAAGCCAATGCTTTGATGATGTTACTGGATGGCGAGATGGAAAGTCGCTTTAGATATGAAGGACTTGACCTAAAGGAATGGGAAACCCTTGACTTAGAAGCCAACAAAATATGGGCTTATCATAAGTACAAGACATGGTACATGGAGAATTGCAGTGAATAGATTTCTAATTGACCATCACCCCGATGCCATAGCCAAGCAGCTATGTGACCAACACATTGTCAAGATGCCATTGGAAGAAGCGCAGATGCTATGCACTGCTGTGTGGCATCATGCACCTGACTATGCAGAAGAACATGGCCTGTACAAGCCTGTGCATCAGAAGCATCCATGCACATTGTGGGCTACGGAGAATCGTGCAAACTTTAGATTTGGTTTATCCCTAATGTCTGCTATGCTGAATGAGTACACATGGCGATATGGTAAGGTACATGGTGCAGGTAAGCATGAAGTGGCACTGTACAACGCACGACATCTGTTGCCTGACGGTGATGTGACACCCCACCCGCAATGCTTTAGCGGTCATGATGACCTCAAGACAGATGAGGACTGGCCTATCATGGCCTATCGTGCATTTTATGTTGTTGACAAATCAAAGTTTGCACGATATAACAAAGGCCGTGAGATGCCACAATGGATGAAAGGAGAAGCAGCATGACAAAAGAAAAGAGTGAATGGGAATTGCGGCGAGAGGCAGCAACTAAATGTTGGAAGTCAATGACACCACATCAACAAAAGGCTGTGCTTGAGATGCTAGAGGCTTGGGTTCCTATCCGTAGTAGCGTAAGTGAGTTGTGTTCTTTAGACTATGATGACCTACGCACACTTGATGACAAGTGGCATTGTTTACAGAGTGCTATTGTTGGTGAAGGTGTTGAAATTAAACACTGGAGATAGCAAATGGAGACACTGTTAATTTTAGACTTGATATTGTTGTTATTGTTTGTTATATAACACACTATCAGTTGCCAATAATGAATGAGAGGAGATAGAGATATGCCATTCGATATGATTCCAATTGAAGATATGATGCCGGAGAAATTAAACTTTGACGTAATGTTTGAGCCAACAAAAGTGGCAGACAAGAAGTACGTCATCAATGGTGAGACAGGTGAATACATTGGCGTAGTAGGTGACACATTCAACTGCGCCAATCATGCCGACTTCTTTGGTGGTGTGCATGACACAATCACTGAAAACTTGGGCGATAAAGAATGCGAAGGCATGAACATCAAGTGGCGTGTAGCACGACATAATGCATGGGCTATGATGGACATGGTGTTGCCAAACGTCACTGCTCGTATTGAAACAGACAAGCATAGCACCACCATTGCACAGCGTATCATTGCATTGCATGGCATTGATGGGTCATGTTCTAATCAGACTTTCTTCGGTGCTATTGATTTCTTCTGTACCAATGGGCAGATTCGCGGTGAGCATGACAAGGTGCGCCGTAAGAACACTAGCAACTTTACGATGGACAAGTTCATTCGTGACCTGCGTGAATCTTCGCAGTCATTCTATGCACAGTCGGAGTTACTACAACAGTGGGCTGTCAAGCGTCTGTATGTAGGTGATGTGAAGGCTATGCTGGAATCATTGCTCAAGTCTGAACGTACAGCAGAGAAGATGCTGAACCTGTATCATCAAGAGGCAGGTGTTCGTGGTGAGAATGTGTGGGCATTGTATTCTGCCTTCACTAACTTTGCCACCTATGCTGATGACCGCAATGGCTTTGCCCTGCGTAACACTGGCAAGGATACAGAGGCTGTGTCTATGTTCACTCGTGAACACAAGGTGGCACAGTGGATTGAAAGCAAGCAGTTCAAGGAGTTGATTGCAGCATGACATTACCGCGATACACACAAGCCAGAACACTGGCAGATGGTCGCACTCACTATCGCTTCAACCCGCCCCAGCGTTTGATTGATGCTGGGGTGGTGGAGCGTGTCGAGTTAGGCACAGACCTACGCACAGTCAAACCACTGGCACGAGAGTTAAATGAGCAGATTGATTTGTGGCGAGAAGAACAATCCAAAGTGGTGACGCTTGGCAAGAGCAGCCCACTGTCAGCATTGGTTGATGCCTACTATCAATCTAATGATTTCAACATGTTGCGTGATGAAACTAAACGAGATTATAAATACTTTCTGTCTGTCTTGACAGAGACATTGGGCAGCAAACCATACAAGACACTGACCACTAGGCAAGCGAAGGTTGCTTACGAAGAGTGGGTCAAGCGTGGTGTGCAGTTTGCTAATCATGTCTGCACTTGTGCATCTCGTGTGTATCGTTACGCCATAGACATGGAGTATGCATATGTCAATCCCTTTGCTAGCGTTAAACGCAAGACACCGAAGCCGCGCAAAGTTGTCTGGTCAAAGGATGATGTGCGTCAATTCCTTGACACTGCCTATAGTGATTTTGACTCACGAAATGTTGGGCTTATTGTGCATATGGCATACGAATGGTGTCAAAGGCTAGGTGATATGCGTCTGCTTACGTGGGATGACTTTGACTTGGCCGAAGGAAAGCTGTATCTGGAGCAAAGTAAACGCCGTGCGCAAGTTACATTACCCATAAGTGATGACTTAATGCAGATGTTAGTACAGCAAAACGAAGACTTTGGATTTCAACAGTACGTTGCGCCGCGTCCAAAGCCCGTAGAGGGGGTGTTCCACCCGTATAGCATGGAGAGGCTGTCAAAATATGGAAGGCAGCTTATGCGGCAATCTGGGCTGTCTGATGACCTACGCCTAATGGACTTACGAAGAACAGGTACAACGGAAATGATTGAAGCAGGTGTCGGTATGGCACAAATCATGTCGGTTACAGGACACAGTAACCCACAGTCAGTAAAACCCTATATGAAAAATACATTTGCAAGTGCAAATTATGCATTGACGGAGCGTCAACGGCATGATATAAGCACATACAAGTGCCGACAAGGAGAGTGATATATACATGAATAATATATATAACATTGTAAGTGATATGGATATACCTAATGGACATACAAAGCGTATGACTTGTCCTGTTTGTAATGGGTATAATACATTCACAGTGACGAATAATATGGGTAGTCTTGTATGGAATTGTTACAAGGCATCTTGTTCTGTTAGTGGTGGTACTCGTGTTCATTTATCAGTAGATGATATACGGTCTGGCTTTATAGGAGCAGAACAGTTTGCTACAGATACATTTGAAATGCCAAGCTATGTAGTTCCACACAGAGATAAGAGAACTATAATTCAGTTCTGTGCTAAATGGGGCATTGATGAGAACCAACTTGGTCTAATGTATGATGTAAAGGAAGACCGTGTTGTGTTTCCTGTACGACATGACGGTCGTATTGTAGATGCCACTGGTCGAGCATTAGGAAAGAGACTACCTAAATGGAAAAGATATGGAAAAAGTGGCTTGCCATACGCATATGGTTATGGTAATGTCGCAGTAGTTGTTGAGGACTGTGTGAGTGCTGCAGTTGTAGGCAGTGATGTTCGGCTTGTAGGGGTAGCCATGTTGGGGACATCAATGCTTGATTCACACAAGAGGTATCTCTCACAGTTCTCAACAGCAGTAATCGCATTAGACCCCGATGCTTTACCAAAGACACTTGCGATTGCGAAAGAATTACGTGGACATGTTTCCGATGTACGTGTACTACGACTGACTGATGATATAAAGTATCGTCACCCCGATGACATGGATGCACTGGCATCTTTAACCAACAAGGAGATTATGTAATGGAATTATCACTTATACGCAGTCTCATGGATAAGACATTCTACGATGACCATCGTGGTGCTAAATGTCCAGACAGACTATTCAGTAAAGATGTGCGTAAGATTAAGAAGACTATTGATGCAGCTATGGATAGATACAATCGCACTGTGTCACCAGATGAAATAGAAGCACTGTTCATGTCTGATAATCCTACGCTGACTACCGCACAGAAGCAGGCATATGCTTCTCTGTTCTCTACCATAAAGAACGAAAGCACAATGGGACATGACATCTCACAAGAGGTATTGTCCAAGCTATTTCGTCAGGTGATTGGTGAGGACGTAGCTAACATTGGCTTTGACATGGTAAATGGTGATGCCAATACACTTGAGACACTTCGCAATTTGCTAGAGAACTATGGAGATGACTTCATTCCCAACTTAAATATCGAATGGGATGACATCACTATTGAAACACTCATGGCAAAAGCTGAACTGGAAGCACGTTGGACATTCAACATCCCTAGTGTATGCCGCAAAGTAGAGGGCGTGAGTGGCGGTCAGTTGATTGAGGTAGGTGCTAGACCAAACACAGGCAAGACATCCTTCCACGCCTCTCTAATCGCTGGCCCGAATGGGTTTGCGCATCAAGGTGCGAAGTGCATTATCCTGTGTAACGAAGAACCTACTCACCGTGTTGGTGCAAGGTATCTTACTGCTGCTGCAGGCATGACAGCACGTGAGGTTAGGGATAACATGAGTAAGGCACAGGCACTGTATGCACCTGTCATGCAGAACATTAAGATTAAAGAGGCAGGTGGGCGTGACATGGCATGGGTAGAGTCCGTGTGCAAGTCATACAAGCCTGATGTGCTTGTGCTTGACATGGGTGATAAGTTTGGTGTATCTGGTTCCTTTGCTCGTAATGATGAGGCACTCAAGGCTTGTGCCATCTACGCAAGACAGATTGCCAAGACATATGATTGTGCCGTGTTTTATATGTCACAGTTGTCTGCAGAGGCAGAGGGTCGGGCGCAGTTGAATCAGAGCATGATGGAAGGTAGTCGCACAGGTAAGGCTGCTGAAGCTGACCTCATGATACTGATTGGTAAGTCACCATCTGTTGAAGGGCAGGAAGAAGAAAGCCCACTGCGTCATATTAATATCGTAAAGAACAAGTTGAATGGTTGGCATGGTATGGTAAACTGTGAACTTAATTATCAGACAGCGAGGTATGAAGGATGATGCAATTACATTTATTTGATGAAGCAATTGACACAGATATTGAGTTCCTTGACATTAAGGATGCGCCTATTTACTTTGGAGATAAAGGCAGACGAAGACAGGATTTGACTACATCCTCTGCCTTCCTTGCCTCTATACCAGAAGGTAAGTACAGAGTATATCGAACAGGTGGTACGCATTCACTTCCTATGTATTCAGGCCGTTCTGACTTCCCATTCATCTTGAATGTTAGCACAGGCAAAGTACTGCAACCGACATTTAGTAGGGCTGTTTATCCCGCTGTTTCCTTAAACAATGGAAGGTTTACTAAACCAATTTACCTGCACAGGATATGTGCAATGGCTTTCATACACAACCCAACACCTGTTGATAAATATAATGTTGACCACATCAATGAAGATAAGCTAGACTACGCTGTAGATAATCTTCGTTGGGTATCTATGTCAGAGAACATGTCAAATATACGCAACAGGGCAAACAAAACAAACAGTGAGTACAAGTATTACTCAACAAACAATTACGCATAGGAGATGATATGAAACTAACACTTGATGTAGAGAACACAGTCACCAAGCGTGGTGGTAAGCTACACCTAGACCCCTTTGAGCCTAACAACTCATTGACTATGGTAGGCGTACTGACTGACCAAGGACATGAACAGCACTTCCCTTTTGACCATGCTGATGTTCCTAGTCAACCTGACTACCATGAGCGTGTGCAGTGGTATCTTGACCAAGCTACTGTACTCATCTGTCACAACGTGGCACATGATTTGCTATGGCTATGGGAGTCAGGCTTCAAGTATGATGGTGCAGTGTTTGATACTATGCTTGTTGAGTATGTCTTGCAGCGTGGACTGAAGGAACCTCTATCGCTAGAGGCTTGTGCAGAACGCTATGAGTTAGATACGAAGAAGCAGGACACCCTCAAGGAGTACTTCAAGCAGGGCTACAGTACACGAGACATACCATACAACGAGTTGTGTGAGTATCTATCTGCTGACCTTCATGCTACACAACAACTGTCTGACAAGTTGTGGTATCGTTTGAATACACCAGCAGATGCTAGTCTGTTAGACACTGTAACCTTGACTAATCAGGTTGCTGTGTGCCTTGCTCATATATATCAGCGAGGATTTACCGTAGACCGTAGCAAGCTGGATGAAGTGCGTAGAGAGTTTGAGGCAGAGAAGAAACAGCTAGAGATTGACTTACAAAAGCATGTGCATGAGTTGATGGGTGATACGCCTATCAATCTTAATAGTCCAGAGCAATTGTCTTGGGTTATTTATAGCCGTAAGGTCATGGATAAAACATATTGGGGCAATGCCATTGACCCCTACATGGATGACGCTGACTTTCGTAGCTTGATTGCTGGTGGTACAAAGCGTATGTATAAGACTGAAGCAAAACAATGTGATGAATGTAATGGTAGTGGACAAGTAAGAAAGGTAAAGAAAGATGGAACACCTTTTGCTAACACAAACAGATGTAAGAATTGTGATGGGAATGGTTACAATCTTACTGATACTATGGCTGTGGCGGGGTTAAAGTTTCGTCCACCATCACCAAAGTGGGCAAGTGCTAATGGCTTTACCACAAGTAAAGGTAATCTTGAGGTACTTGAGTCTGTCGCCAAGTCAAAAGACATGCATGATGCTGTTGACTTTTTGTCAAAGGTGCGCAGACTATCTGCCGTTGATACATACTTATCTTCATTCGTGGAAGGCATTGACCTACACACAAAGACTGATGGCAAGCTGCATGTGCGCTTGCTTCAACATCGTACTGCAACAGGTAGGTTCAGCGGTGCTGACCCTAACATGCAGAACATGCCACGCGGCGGTACATTCCCTGTAAAGAAAGTGTTTGTATCCCGGTTTGAAGGTGGCAAGATTATGGAAGCAGACTTTGCACAGCTAGAGTTTCGTGCGGCTGCTTATTTATCACAAGATGGAGTTGCTATTGAAGAAGTATCTACTGGGTTTGATGTACACTCATATACCGCTAAAGTTATTACCGATGCTGGTCAGCCTACGAATAGACAGGATGCGAAAGCGCATACATTCGCGCCCCTCTATGGAGCAACAGGATTCGGAAGAACGAAAGCAGAAGCAGCGTACTACGAACACTTTACAGAGAAGTATGGAGGAGTTGCCTCTTGGCATTCCCGACTGGCTAAAGAAGCTATAAACACAGGCATGATTACAACGCCATCAGGTAGGCAGTTTGCCTTTCCTAATGTGCAGCGTAACTCACGAGGTAGAGTATCGCACTTTACACAGATAAAAAACTATCCTGTACAGTCGTTTGCTACAGCAGACATTGTGCCTCTTGCATTATTACACATTGATAAATTACTTGACGGTATGCAATCTTGTGTGGTAAACACTGTACATGATTCAATTGTAATTGACGTTCATCCTGATGAAGAAAGGAGATGTGTTGAAATAATTCAGGATACAAATAAAGTACTGCCTAGTTTGATTACAATGCGTTGGGGTATAGTGTTTAATGTACCACTAGAACTTGAGGCAAAAATTGGTCCAAACTGGCTTGACACAAAAGATGTGTCGTGATATAACTATGATTTTCTAACTCAAAAGAAGGAGTATAAAATATGGAATTAACAACTATTGATACTAACAACTATGCAGCAATGGCGAAAGCTATGGGTATTGCCAACGAGGGTGCAAGTCAGCGTAAGCAAGCAAGCACTCTCGCTCGTCTGCGCATCAATCATTCACCTGTAATGGGTGAGGCTGATGTCAACGGCAAGAAGGTGAACATGGAAGTTGTGAGTGGTGGTACATATAAACTGGAAGTACCAGATGGCCCCACATACTATGCAGATTCTGTGAAGATTCGTCCATTCCTGCAACGCTTTATGTACAAGCGTTTCATTCGGGGTATGGGTGATAGTCCTAATCGGTACGTAAAGACTGTCATGGCTGACAATCTGAACATTGACTTGAAAGATAATGATGGCGGCTTTAACTGTGGTAAACCTGCTGGTTACATTCAAGACTTTAAAGCACTACCAGAGAAGACACAAGAACTCATCAAGCAGATTAAGCGAGTACGTGTGGTGCTTGGCACAGTTGAACTGGTCAATGCTACTGACTCAAGTGGTAACTCTGTGAGTGTAGATGAGATGCCATTCATTTGGGAGATTGATAATCGTGATGCCTTTAAGAATGTAGGCACTGCCTTTACTAAACTCGCAAAGATGCAACGTCTTCCTGTACAGCATCTGATTACTGCGAATACAGAGGAACGTAAGATTCCTACGGGAGCAGTGTTCTATTTGCCCGTAGTGTCACTTGATGTGTCAAAAACTTTGGAACTAACAGACACAGAACAAAACATGTTTGCTGACTTTATGCAGTGGGTACAGAACTACAACGAGTACATAATCAAAGCATGGTCAGATAAAGCTAATGCTTATGACGATGAGGATGATGAGGCTATCGTTGATGGTGTCATTGACTTTGATGAGGAAGAAGTGGAAGTAGCATAATGAACCATCCTGCTGAACTGGCGTTGCATCAATACATGGAGAACGCTGCTAATGGTAAGTCCACAATGTCGGACAAAACTATTAAGCAGATTGGTCAAGATGTAATGGATGCAGTACAACGCCAGTTTGGTGGGGGCAATCAGCGTGGTGAGTTTCGTCTTCGTATGTCTAACATAGGAAGGCCAAGCTGTCAGCTTTGGTTTGATAAGAATGAACCAGAGAAAGCATTGCCCTTACCAACCACATTCGTAATGAACATGATGCTTGGAGACATTGTTGAAGCTGTTTTCAAAGGTCTATTAACAGAGGCAGGAGTACAATATGAAGATGCTGAACAGGTTACGCTTGAGATTGATGACGATACATCCATCAATGGTACATATGATATTGTTATTGACGGTGCTGTTGATGATGTTAAGTCAGCCTCTAATTGGTCATATCAAAACAAGTTTGAATCATATGATAAATTAGCGGCACATGATTCCTTTGGTTATGTTGCACAGCTTGCTGGTTATGCTAAAGCATCAGGCAAACGTGCTGGTGGCTGGTGGGTAGTCAACAAAGCCAATGGTCAATTTAAATATGTACCAGCTACAGGTCTTGACATTGATACAGAGATGTCCCATATCAAAGATACTGTACAGAAGGTTACAGACAATAAGTTTGAGCGTTGCTTTGAGCCTGTTCCTGAAACATTTAGAGGCAAGCCTACAGGTAACACAGTCTTGAATGAGAACTGCATCTTCTGTGCTTATCGCTTTTCATGTTGGCCTACGCTTAAAGAACATCCTGCCGTGATGTCACAAGCTAAAGAACCCAAGATGGTATCGTACATTTCAATGGATGAAAAGTACAAGTAGATGCCTAACGCAAAACAATTTAGGGCGGCACGAAAGTATGGCTATCGTAGCGGTCTGGAACTCAAGGTATCTGACTATCTCAAAGAACTAAAAGAAGACTTCTTATATGAAGAGGTTAAGATTGAGTGGGAAGACCTAGCGTACAGAACCTACACACCAGACTTCGTGCTGTCTAATGGTATCATAATAGAAACAAAAGGTATGTTCACGGCAGCAGATAGACGTAAGCATCTTGCTATCAAGAAGCAACATCCAAATCTTGACATACGGTTTGTATTTGAAAACAGTAGGCGTAAACTTCGTAAGGGAGCAAAGTCATCGTATAGTGAATGGTGTATACGATATGGCTTTAGGTATTATGACCGCATCATTCCTGAAGACTGGCTTAGAGAAAAGGGCAGGAATAAACATCCAAAGTTTATTAAGTTCAGTGGTAACAAAGTGAAAAGGAGATAGCAAATGGACGATAGTTTCTTGGAGTTAAGGGAAGATGATTTCGTAGTTCGCGTAAGGCCAACTGTAATAGATAGTGAGTGGACAGGAGAGGTTGATGTTGCTATTATCACAAGTGCAGACAACAATCTAGATGATGAAAGCTACAGTCAGTTAATGCACTTCACCAAGATGATGTGTGCTACAGTACCGTTAATGGAAATTAATGACGACATGCGTAACTTTGTACATACATATGTAATGGAAGAGATTGACAATATACTTGAATCCATTACGGAAGAACCTGTTGTAACTACTCAAGAAGATGGTAATGTTGTACGGTTAAACTTTGGAACAAGGACGAAAGGAAGGGCATGAGACACGAAACATTTATGAAACAAGCTATGTCACAATCAGACTCAAAACAGATGTGGCCTGCAGAAAATGCTGTTGATATGGTCAATAGCCCACCTCATTATAATCAGACAGGCATTGAATGTATTCAAGCAATTGCCGCTGCGACTGGTGATGGGTTCAAGTACTACCTACAAGGTAACATTATGAAATACCTTTGGCGTTTTGATTACAAGGACAAACCACTTGAGGACTTAAAGAAAGCGCAGTGGTATTTAGATAAGTTGATTGAAGAGGTAATGGCTAATGATAAGAGTTAAGATGTTCATTACGCTTGACATAGACGAAGAAGAATACCCAGTGCCTGCCGATGGTAGAGTCGGTGAGGAATTAGAAGATGGCATTAATGAATATTTCTACGATGTAGAGGGTGCTGTTATCAGAAACATTAGAACAATAACGGAGTGAACAATATGATAAGCAATCAATTACCAACAGACTACCAAAACTTTATAGCACTTTCACGTTATGCACGATGGAAAGAAGACGAACAAAGAAGAGAAACATGGAGCGAAACTGTAGCTAGATACTTTGATTATATAACTAAACATCTAGCAGATAAGCATGACTATAAACTATCGGATTCATTACGCGGTGAATTGGAAGAGGCTGTGCTTACACAAGCTGTCATGCCTTCTATGAGGGCGTTAATGACTGCTGGACCAGCACTAGACCGCTGCCATGTAGGTGGGTACAACTGTTCTTATGTTCCTGTTGATAGCCCACGTGCCTTCGATGAGACTATGTATATACTTATGTGTGGTACAGGTGTAGGCTTCTCTGTAGAGCGCAATAATGTGGATAAGCTACCGCAAGTAAATGAAGACTTCCATGATACAGACACAATAATTAAGGTAGGTGATAGTCGCCCCGGATGGGCAAAGTCACTGAAGGAATTGATTGCTATGTTGTATACAGGACAAGTTCCCAAGTTCGATGTCAGCGAAGTACGTCCTGCTGGCGCACGGCTAAAGACTTTTGGTGGTCGTGCATCAGGTCCACAGCCACTCATTGAACTATTTGAGTTTTGTATTCAGAAGTTCAAGGGTGCTGCTGGACGTAGGCTATACCCAATCGAATGTCATGACATCATGTGTAAGATTGGTGAGGTTGTGGTCGTAGGCGGTGTACGCCGTAGCGCACTTATCAGTTTGTCTAATCTTAGTGATGACCAGATGCGTCATGCTAAAGCAGGCAAGTGGTGGGAAATGGAAGCACAACGTGGGCTTGCTAATAACTCTGTAGCGTATCACGCGAAACCACATATGGGTACATTCATGCGTGAGTGGCTTGCCTTATACGAAAGTAAGTCAGGTGAGCGTGGTATCTTTAACCGTGCTAGTTCAAAGGAACAAGCAGCAAAGAATGGTAGGCGGGATACTAACCATGAGTTTGGTTGCAATCCTTGTTCAGAGATTATTCTACGTCCTTATCAGTTTTGTAACTTGTCAGAGGTAGTCGTGCGTGAATCAGATACAGTAGAAACACTACGTGAAAAGGTTCGCCTTGCTACAATCCTTGGAACATTTCAAGCAACACTGACAGACTTTAAATATCTACGCAAGATTTGGAAGACTAACACAGAAGATGAGCGTTTGCTTGGTGTCTCACTGACAGGTATTATGGATAATAAACTAACATCTACCACTGGTGGTAAGCTAGAGACTGCACTTGAGTTGTTACGTGCTACTGCTGTTGAAGCCAACAAAGCTATGGCTAAACAGATTGGCATTCCACAGTCTACCGCTGTCACCTGTGTTAAGCCTAGTGGTACAGTATCACAGCTTACTGATGCAGCCAGTGGCATTCATGCTAGACACAATCCATATTACATTCGCACTGTTCGTGGTGATAACAAAGACCCACTCACACAGTTCCTTATATCACAAGGCATTCCTAGTGAGCCAGATGTAATGAAGCCAGATAGCACTACCGTGTTTAGCTTCCCAATGAAGTCACCAAAGGGTGCAGTGACACGCACAGATATGACAGCCGTAGAGCAGCTTGAACTGTGGCTTACCTATCAGCGTCATTGGTGTGAACACAAACCTTCAGTCACTATTTCTGTTAAGGAGCATGAGTGGTTTGAGGTAGGCACTTGGGTCTACAAGAACTTTGATGAAGTATCTGGCATTAGCTTCTTGCCACATGATGACCACACATACAAGCAAGCACCTTATCAGGATATTGATGCTGAACAGTACAAAGAGTTGTTGACAAAGATGCCAAAGAATGTAGACTGGTCACTGTTGCAAGAGTTTGAGAAAGAGGATACAACTTCAGGTGGGCGTGAGTTAGCCTGCACTGCAGGTGTATGTGAAATAGTTGACATCGAAGCAGCATAGTGGTAAGTTAGCGTGGAAGCGTGGGGATGGTTGGATACAGTTCAATCCCCCACGTAGCCATCCTAGTTATGAAGAGTGGCAGAAATTAAAACAGAAAGAAAAGGAGAATGAAAATGAATGACGAAAAACAAATGATTACTATTGACGGTAAAGAGTACGACTATGACGAACTAGAAAACAATGAACAGTATCTAGTGAATCAGATTCGTGATTTGAATACGAAGGTTGCTCAAGCACAGTTTGGTATTGACCAGTTACGTGCGGCACAAGATGCCTTCACAAAGATGCTTATTAGTTCTGTCCAATCACAAGATGAGGAAGCAGAAGATGCAGCAGCTACAGCCTAGTTTAGAGAATCGTAAGAAGTTTGACATTGACTTGGAGTATGGTCAGGTACGTGAACAAGTTGTAGCTGACATGCTTCAGGATAAAAAGATTGAGGTTAAAAGTGAGCGTGATATATGGCAGCGTACTGGAAACATCTGCATTGAGTACGAATCATATGGTAAGCCAAGTGGCATAGCAGCCACTGAATCAGATTATTGGTTTCATAATCTGTGTATTGGCGAGGACATCTTTGCAACCATTGTGTTTGATACAAAGAGTTTAAAGCGCATCATAAATAATCTTGACTACAAGAAGTCAGTATCAGGGGGTGATAACAATGCTTCACGCATGTACCTATTAAACTTGCAGAAGCTGTTTTCATCAGATGTAATCAAAGCATTTAAGGAGAAGCAAGATGAAACAGAACAATCAGTTTAGTTTGCACGACCATTACGAAAACGGTTACAAGTCATTCTCTAATGTAGAGCAAAGTAAAAACGGCTACTGGTTTGTAGTAGCTAATAAGCTGAAGCCAAACACAACCCCTGCAAAAGAGTGGCAACGTGGTTGGAACGATGCGTACTTTGGAAAGCCTATGGCATATGATTTAAAAGAAGAGAAACGCAATGGATTTAGAGGCAGAAGCTAAACAGTGGATGAAGGAGAAACAAATGAGTGGCATTACAGCAGCATTGTATCAACAGAAGGCTTGTGAGACAGCTATCTTCCCAAAAGAAACAGCCCTAGCGTACTTGACGTTAGGACTGGCGGGTGAAGCAGGTGAGATTGCTAACAAGGCAAAGAAGCTGATACGTGATGGGGATAACCCTGCTAAACGTGCAGAGATTACTAAAGAACTTGGTGATGTCTGTTGGTACATTGCTGTACTGGCACAAGAGTTAGGAGTTAACCTTGGTAAAGTTATGGAAGACAACATTGAGAAACTTGCAGACAGGAAAGCTAGGGGTATGCTTCAAGGTTCTGGGGATAATCGTTAGGTATACACTGTTTGTGATACTTGTGTGCTGGTTGTTATACGCATGTAGCATGGGATTAGCTAACGACATATGCGACTGCATATAAAAAGAGGGGGCTTAATTGCCCCCTTTATTTTATCTTATTCTTGCTGTCTTTGCATATTCTAACATCATATTTAGGTGGTCAAAGTTAGCCATGCTTGGCTTTTCATCTTCTCTACCCATCTGTGCTAATATAGATGGCAATGCTACAAATGCAGCATCTCTTTCGTCAGGCTTCAATCGTCTGAATTTTTGTTGTGCTGTTATGTATTTTGTTAGTTCTACATTCACGGCCTTTCCGTCTTTTGTCGTTAAGTCACTACGAACAGCATCCGTTTCTTTACCAGCAGTACTTGCTTCAGTTATGACTTTATCTATCTGTCCTTTGTATACGCCAATCTGGTCTTGAATAAAGGATATTTGTTGCAGACGAATATATGCGTCATCTGACACTTCATCACGTGCTTCTTGTGGACGCATTCTAGCACGTTCCAGATGAAAATCTGTGAACGACTTTGATTGTGCGGCTTCTGTTATTGAAGGCAGTACTTCCCTTAATACTTTTGTTTCATAGCGTTGGAATCCCGGAGATATGCTACGACTACGTATACGATAGTCAGCAAACCCCAAGTCATTAAGGAATTTTCCTGTTTTGCTTATATCCTTTTTAAGCGAGAGTCCTGTAAACACTTTAAGCAAAGGCATAACACGTGCTTCTGAATCACCCTCTTGGAAAATAGTTTCACGAAGTGGTGCTTCACCCTCTTTTGATGGAGTGAACAAGTCAAGATAACCCTTTCGTTTAAATGCTCCGGTAAATGAGCGTAAGAAAGGTTGACCTTCAAATGTAGGTTCGTTTCTACGGTCACGAAACTCTTCTGACCTAACACCAAAGGCACGTTGGGTTTCAATTAACTGATTAATCGGTGTCAAGAATGTAGAAGCATACTCGCCAAATGCCTCACCAAAATATTCTTGCGCACGTTCCCCAGCCATTGCATCTGATTCAGAGAATATCTTTGATACATCTTGGAATACAGTGCCACCAACACCAGTACGAACATTAGTACCTATGAATGCTTCAGCACCTTCTTTGTAGCCTTGCTCACGCATCCACTTATTAAGTGTACCATTTCCTTTTCTTTTCATCCATTCAGCAATCCACAAGGATTGTCTAAGAATTGGTGATTGTGCCGATGTATCTAACAGTGTGCCATCATCTTTACGTAACATTTTGTAGTCAGAAGGTGCGTCTTCACTGTTGCGATACATAATGGCTGCAGGTGCAATAACAGTCCAGCCAATAATGTTACGAGAAATCATACGTCTATCAGCTTTAGTGAATGTTGTTTTGTTTCCTGTAACTGCATTTATAGTTCTCTTAATGATTGGAGCAAATGCACCTGCACTATATTCACCAGCCAGTTCCATACTATTAAACATGAAGCGTGGGAATGGCATAACGGTAGTCAAACCATTACGTGTAATAAAGGATGTTAACTCACGAAACACAGGAACTTCGGGTTGTTTTGCGTATGTTATGTCAAGAGATTTACCAACAGAGTCATCAACAAGTTCTTTAAAAGGACGTTTATTTGTGCCTATCAAATCAGGTGAATCGTTAAGCAAGTCTGGTAGTTTGCCCTGATTAACTACATCAATCAACTCAAGGTCGTATTCACGTTTAACAAGACGCTCTAATTCAGCAGTAAATGTACCACGCCTAATCAGATATTCTTGCCAACGGTTTGGTGCATTAATAATGTCAACACCTTTTTCTGCCAAGTCAAGTGACTTACCAAGTAAGGTGTCAGTACCAATGTCTGTAGAACGTCTGACTTCGTTAATCTGATTAAACATTCTATCATATTGATTAGCGAGTTCTGGACGGTCAAGGATATAATCCGTATACTCTTTCATTGCTGTATAGTTTTTAGGGTCAAAAGTATACTTTAAATGTCTAAAACTATCAGACCAATTCCCTTTAACATCAGCTAGACTTTTTAGTCCAGATGCTAGACCGTCTTTATCGTAGTTGTACAAGGCTGTATCAAACACATTCTGTAAGCCTTCGAGTGGCGCACGGACACCGGCAGACGATAAGTTACGCGCAGCAGTAGCAAGCTGTGATACAAGTAATCCACGGCGAATGTTCTCTACTTTACGGAATGTCTTGAAGAAACCATTTTGCATGTCAAGCATCTGCGCTTCTTTAAGTGCGTCTAACTCACTCTTTGGCTTAACACGTTTACTTATCTGTGATAATTTGTTCAGTACTTTACCTGCTTCAGATGCAGAGCCTACCATCATTGTGGCGTACTCTTCAAATGACAAGTCATATTTGTTTAAGAGTTCAAGTAATTCACCTTCAGGTATAACCTTTTCATCTACAGATAATTCAAAGATAACATCTACAAGACGCTTGCCGCCTTTCGGGTCATACTTTACACCTTTACGTTCTATCAAATCTGCAGCAACAGCTACAAATGAATCCAGATTATCTGCCTTAATAATAGGTACAGTTAAACTGCCTGATTCATCTAGTAGAAACTCTGGAATGTCCCCCTTAACACCTGTAAGTTCTGTCTTTGGCTGCATCATATCGAGCAAGAAGTTTTGACTTACCTCTGGTGATGCGCCTCTTTCATTTAATAGGGCTGTTCCAGCTTCTCTGTACTTAACAGGGTCAAGTGTAAGCACCCCATCTTTATCCGCTGAAATAAGTTTACTCTCATCAATAACTTGATTAATATCTAACTTACTACGTGCGCCAAGTTCCTGCTCAAACTCCATAATCATACGTGATTGTAGGTTAGTATGAGAGGCAGCAGCAGCTTTAGCCGCATCACGTTTTGCTTTCTTCGTAGTCTTTTCTGCTGCAATCAATGCGTCAGCTGTTTTGAACTTCTTGGTTGACTCTTTAACTGAATCACCAACATCTTTTAATTGTTTACTGGTAAGACCAGATAGATTTGTTACGGCACTAACAGGTAACATCATACCAAGACTTTCGGAAAACTCTAGAAATGCACCTGTTTCTCGAGAGAAACTTTCCGCAGCAGTCTTCGGGGACATTTTAGCACCAGTCATAGTGCTTACAAATCCGTTGTAAAAATCAGGAGATTCTTTTTGCATGTTAGAAAAGAAAGTTTCTAACCCATCTGTATATGCAGCACTGGTATAATCAAATAGTTTGCCCATACCTACAATAACATTAAATGCTTCTTCTCCTATACCAACTTTTGCAGAGTATTCAAAGAAAGATTTCATTGCACCATCAGGCATATTAGGAAATACGTCCTCTGCAAAATACTGTTCTTTAGTTTTTCCAGCGTCTTCAGCAGCAGCAGAAAATGTTCCATCCTGTTCAGCGTATTCTTTACGTGTTTTATATAAACGGCTGGTTGGGTCTTGTGCAAAAGTCGTTAAGCCTAATACTGGTTTATCGGTAGGTAGTGTTCCACCCATAAGTTCACGCATAAATGCCGTACCCTTTTCTGCGGGTGTTGGCATATCAGTTTCTGCATCGGCAGCTTCATAATCAATTTCTGTTTCTGTAGGCTGCGACATGCGGTCAATAATTCTCTGTTCGTCAGATGAATATACCAATCCAAGAGGAAAGGCATCATATCCCTTCTCCTCAAACGCTGCTTGCTTTGCCTTAATTTGTTCCATTAACTGTGCTTCAGTTTTTTGAGAATCTGTAATCGCGGAAACAGACTGTTTAGATAACGTAGAAGAATCTACAAGATTTCCATCAGCACGTGGTGGCACATCAACGTCTTCTACTACGTTAAACTTCGAGAGCGAGTCTCTAGCAGGACTAGGTTGTATTGCAGCTATAGGTTTAGAAACAATTGCACTAGGACCAGCTATATTGTTCTCTTGTTCTTCTTCTAATTCAATTATGTTAAATTTTGAAAGAGAGTCTGCCATTAGTACCAGTTCTTTCCGTCCCATATAGCAACGGCAGTACTTCCGTTACTGTCTGTATATCTAACAATGTCGCCCATATTCAATTGATTATTATTGGCTGCTTGTTCTGCGTCTGCTTTTGAGTTGAATGTTTTATTCATGCCGGGATATTTAGTTTTATTAAATTGATTTAAGTAATCTCTATAATAGGTAATGTGCTTACCCTTAAATGAATCTACAGCACTAGAAAAGTAATTTGAATCTTTATATGTTTTGCTTTTTAGTTTTTTGTCCAAATCAGATTGGATAATATCCATATATTGTAGTCTTTGTAGATACTGTGTTACTCTTTCCTCTCCAGTTCCAAATTTAAAATCTAATTGTTCTTCAAAGGTTTTAACAAATTCTAAACCAGACTGCGAAAACAAACTACGTTCTATTGTTGATACATAATCTAAAGCAGCTTTAGGTGTATTAAATACATCAGTAGTCTTTGTAGTAGTTCCTGTTTTTGTTTGAACATCATTTTTTCTAGCATATAAAATGTCAAGTTTCTTTTGAAAATTATCTACTACTGATGGGTCAGCGTTACCTAGCATTTCTTTTGCCAGTTCAACATTTGTATTTTCTATCATTATGTCAATAGTTTCAGTCTTTTTATCTTTCTCTGGCTCCCGCTTTGCTTTTGATTCCAGATAAACTTTTTCTTCAACCTCCAAGGCCGCTAATTTAGATTGATTAGTAGCTGGGTCTTTACTCAATTCGTATCTCTCATTAGCAATTGCGTCAAGACGTTTATCAATATCAAATTCAGTGTCTTCTTTACCAATGTTACCGTATGCCGTTACGTAGCCTTCATACACGGAAATCTTTGCTTCATCAGGGGCTTCTTTATTCTTCTCCTCAAGAATCTGTCCGGTATAATATGTTTGTGCCTCTTTTGGTGTATCAAATAGTAGTTCATCTTTTTTACCAAGCGCACTACGCATTGCTGTGTAATCTACAGATAATTGACCAAGTGGGGGTAAGTCAGTTTCAACGCGACTATCTCCTAATACACCAGCTTTTGCTTCAAACTCTTCTAATAAGGTAGTTGGGTCTGACACGAACAATCCACCAAGACCATCAGCTTGTCTGCCTTTAAGATATTGACGAGCAATGGTTGGGTCATAGGTTGCTTTAGGACCAAACAATGATAGAAACTCCGCATCATCAGTGTCTGCAAATTCTTCTGAATTTTTAACACTATAAAATGTAGAAAAGTCTGCGTCTTTATTTTTCTCGAGTAGTTTATTATACTGGTTTAATGTATTTGTAACAGCAGTAGAACCACCACTAGCAATCTGAAAACGTGTAGGTGTATTTAGTCCAGTCATAGCCAGTGCAGCCATGCCCTCTCTAATTGCTTTGGCATCAGCCTCTGTTTCTTTTTTCTTCTGCAGATATACTTGTGTACCCAAGTCAAGTGCCTTGTCAGTCAGGAGATTGACACGCTCTTCTTGGTCTTTAACTCTTTCGGCAATAGTCTGCGACATACCACCTAGAAATGCA
>Ga0208645_1001562_pt1 | contig 19766 bp, 17 predicted proteins | sample VirMetDEL_Sep_01_FD_184519 | JGI IMG/M metagenome (GOLD analysis project Ga0208645, IMG submission 184519) | Aqueous microbial communities from the Delaware River and Bay under freshwater to marine salinity gradient to study organic matter... | ecosystem: Environmental > Aquatic > Marine >... | reverse complement strand
GAGATGCTTGAGATATGTCCCTCTTCGGAACTAACAGAGCCAGTTAGACGCAAGTTCAACTTCTGGTTTAAATCACCAATATCTCTTGAACTCATGACGCTATCTTTCGACAGCCCTAACTGGAAAAAGCAAAGAGAATGTAAGGTTCTAAAATACGGTAACTGTCCGTTCGTTATCGCAAACCTCGACATCGCCCTAGTCTTGCCTTCCTGTACCGCTTGTTTGGTAAAGGTGAAGAACCCAATGTCTTCTGGGCAAGTCCCCCGATCTAATTCTTCTTCTAATAGCCCTAGTAGTGTGCTCGTTTTCCCCGTTCCTGGAGGCCCAAGGATTATTTGTGCATTCGATTTTAACATTACAACGGCGAGTCGTTGAACTCAGGTAACGAATGGGATTCGCTTTGCGCTTGAAACTCTGGTATATGCCAGACGTTAGCGCCCTTGCCCTTGATGTTAAAGAAATGCGAATCGCCGCCCATATTCTTGAGCTTGGCGGTTAGCTTATTACGAGGGTAATCCCTGAAATTCTTACGGTGTAAGAAGTCCATTAGGTCAGCTAAACGGAAATACGTCCTGCTTTTATCTGTCCAAGGTTTACCAAGTAGTAGCTCGTCTCGTTCCCTAGCCGGTCGTTCGGTACAAAATGTTTCTAACAACTCGTTAAAGTGACCTTCTGTCGAAGCATCTTTCGGTACTTCGATAATGGTCAGCGTATCGAGAAGCTGTTGGATAATAGTGCGCCATACGTTATCCCGTACTTTCGGCGGAATAATGTTGAGGCTATCCATACACTTTCGTTGGAACCGAGTCTGGTTAAGTAACTCCTCCGTCTCGAGTTCTAGCCTGCCGCCTTCGACATCTAAGAACCAGATTGGCGGATCACTGTTCTGCTTAGTCAAGTTACTAAATAAAGGTGTACCTCCTGACGCACCAATACCGAACTTGCGTGTACGGCATAGTGGGCTGTTGCAATGACCGGCTATAGGCTGGTCGTTACACTTATAGAAGTAATCTTTTTTCTGAACTTGCTTTGCTACCGACAACACTTCTTGCGCACTCAGCGGTGGGCTAAAGTGTTTGTGGTTTATCTGCTCTAGCCGACCTTCCCAATCGTCTGGAAACTTTTTACGCAGGAATACACCTACGTTAAACAACCCAGAGTTACGCATACCTTTCGGGAACCCTTGAGCGATCAAGTGTTCTAGGCACGGAGGAGAGTGGTCGAGCCATTCCATATCTTCCAAGATAGGCGTGACTTCGAGCTTATCCAGCTCTTCTTCAGTAAGGACGATACTTTCACAGTAATCTAAAAACTCTGTTGGCGTAAGGACGTTGCCAGTAGCGCCGAACCCGTAGCTAGTAGAGTCTTCGCCGCCAAAATACGGCATCTGTAACGGACTTCCTCTATCCCCTCGTTCTAACAATAGTTTAGTCTGTTTAGGAAAAACCTCAGACTGACCAAAACCTATTGCTGCAGATATCTGTCTCAGTTTACGTTGCATCGTGGAGCAAGGTACTGGGTCAAATACAAACATAAAGATATGTGCGCCACCGCTTTTAGATCGCGTAACGACCATAGGCAGCTTGAACTTTTTGATCTTTTTAGCTAACGCTTTGAGATCTAGCGGGTAATCGTCTATGTCGATAGACCCCCAAGAACACATATTATTCTCATCAATCGGTACGATACCGAGGCTTCTTTCCCCTCTTATATGCTCTGCCCAGATAGCGAATAACTCTTTCTGGTTGAGCGTTTGTGAAATCGTTACATATTTCCCTTTCGCTTTGCCATCTTCCCGCGTTTCTTTCGTCGGGGTAAAGACACTATAACCGTGTCTCAACCCCACGAAACGGGTGGCAAACTGCTCGTGTATTGACATTGCTCACCCTTATAAACCTAAAACGGGACATCGTCCCCGTCGACTACTTCTGCCTCAGCGGAAGCTGCTGCTCCTTCCTGCTCCTGCTTTACTTCTACCGCACCAGAACGTGCAGCTTTCATAAAGTCAAGTGCGGCCATCGCCAGTGGCATCGGGGTGGGTCTGCTTTTTTCTACAGATAATCCCATCCAGCTGTACTGGTCGTTCGACTGAGCAATCGTCGTTAGGTTGTACATATAAGAGAACATTGGTGCGGCTACTGTTTCACCTTTCGCGTTATTTACACGTGCGTTGTTCAGCATCGTATTCCAACGTCGAGAGAAACCTAACTGCGAAGACGTTAGGCTTAACAAAACCTGCTCTGGCGCGTTTTCGTCATGCGCTAAGATACAGTAATACTCCGCAGTTTCTGCGATCTGATTACCGTTTGTCCAAATAAACCGACCGTTATCGTCTTTCTTACACTCTTTGAGGATCGAAGCGGCATGATCATCAGCTACAAAACCCCCACCGTTTTCCCGTGTGACCCATTCAATATATTTTTTCTTGTATGCACAGGGGATGATCATTACGCCTTCAGTGCCGTCGTATACCGATTCGGTAACGGTATTAAAGAAGTTCCCTTCCTCGGCACCTTGAATATATTTGCCGTCGCTCTTTTTAAGCTGTGGCGACATTGATTGTAGAATCCGCAAAAACGGAATCGCGTAATCATCTGCACTCGCTTCTTCGAGTCCAGTACCTGCCGATAACAGATCGTCATCGAAGGGTATCAAATCTGAGGACGAAGCCTCAGCTACTTTCTTATCAGCCATTTGAGTTACCTCTATTTTAGTTTGGCGCGGGATCCGACGAATATCCCGAATAGGTCTGCAGGAAGGTCTTTCCCGCTCGTCATCTGTTCTTTCACAAATGCATTTAGCGTTTGCGGATGAACACTCTCTTTAACAGCTGGGTCTAACCCCTTCTGTTGAAGACTTGCTACGGCGTCAGCAGCTTTATCCCCTTCGTCCTTACCGAACTTTAGGTTGACTTCGTGCTTAATTATGCCGCCGTGGTTGTTTGCGAGGAGCCAAGCGTGCGCTTTTTCGCGGTTCTTTTCGGAGATATACCCTTTATAGAACTCGTTAATCGTGACTTTGGCACCGTTTGTTAGTTTAATCTCTTTAAGATTCGCCGCTTGCATCGCCTCGGGTAGCTCCTGTTCTTCTACAACGCGGAGGACTTCTTTGGCTTGCTTTAGGTCATCTTCTAAAGATGCTATCGTTTTTTGCAGTTCCTGCATTTTTGTTGCAGTAGCACTGATCTTTGCGAACTCGCTATCGAGTGTCGATTCGTTCCATTCTTCTTGCGAAGCTGCACCTGTTAATTCCTCGAAGGATAACGGTGTATCTTTTTCATCAGACATGTAATTCTCCTAGTTCTTGTGAGCCACCCCTAATATCGAACAATACTGGATAATAAGTCATCTCTTGTCGATCCCATTTCAATACCGTAAACCGTCCATTTATTGCCGCAGCTACTGCGCAACATAGACCGATAGCGGCAGGGTCGCCAACTAGAAGTAGGTAATCGTCATCATTGAAGTCGATGAGCTTTCGTTTGAGGCGTGCGACCTCTGGCCCTGTCGTAAGCATAAGGTTCGTTTTCGCTGGGAGTAACGAAACTAATTCCCCGTACTTAGTTGCAGGTACGAAGTTCCTTCCAGGAACATCTTGGACAATATAGACTGTCATTTCTAATTTCTCCTTTATAGGGCTATACCTTACCTTAGCGCCTTTTCGTAAGTAAACCCTTATTTCCTGTATTCCCCGTATTACCTATATCTAAAATAAAATTTTTTATAAAAAAATTAACAGAAACGTCTAATAGAGTAATAGAAGTAATAGATAAGAGTCTAAGTTACTGTTCTACATAGGAAACTGTGAGAGAGTAAAACTAATAGAATATATTATATCTATTACAGGCTTCCTACCAATTCGGAAATTCATTTCTTTATTATTCTATTTCTATATACTTACTTATAGAACTTAGAAAGGAACAGCTTTGAAGTACGAATTCAAAACGCAACCGTTTGCGCATCAAAAAACGGCGCTAACCCGTTCTTGGAACAAAGCAGAGTACGGCTTCTTTATGGAAATGGGGACAGGTAAATCGAAAGTCCTTATCGACACGATCGGTATTTTATACGGTAAAGGCGCGATTAACGCAGCCGTTATCATAGCTCCGAAAGGAGTATATAAGAACTGGTCGACGAAAGAGATACCCGACCATATGCCTGACCATATCGACCGCCATATCGCAATATGGTCTCCTGCGCCTCGTAAACAAGAAAAAACAGATCTGATAAAACTATTTGACGTAGGTGAAGATAAACTCAAAATCTTCGTTATTAACGTCGAAGCGTTCAGCACAGCTAAGGGTGTCAAATTTACTGAGAACTTTATCCTCGGCCATCAAGTGCTATTCGCGGTTGACGAATCTACAACGATTAAAAACCCGAAAGCCTCAAGAACTAAAGCTATTACGAAACTGGCGAAGAATACAAAGTTCCGTAGGATTTTGACCGGATCGCCAATAACCCAATCTCCGCTGGACTTGTATAGTCAAACTGAGGTGCTTGGAACAAGCCTACTCGGATATAGCTCCTTCTACTCTTTCCAAAACCACTTCGGAGAGGTCGTAAATCGCTTTTTCGGGGGCCGTACCGTTAAACAGGTAGTAGGGTATAGGAACCTAGACGAACTAACGTCTAAGCTAGATACGTTCTCTTATAGGGTACTTAAAAACGACTGCCTCGACTTACCGGAAAAGTTATATATCCGGAGAGAAGTAACCCTGACCGCGCAACAAAAGAAACTGTACTCTGAATTAAAAGACCTAGCGATAACAGAACTTGCAAATCAAGAGATGGTTAGTGTTACGAATGTACTCACTCAGCTACTGAGGTTACATCAGATTATATGCGGTCATGTAAAAAGCGATGACGGCGTAGAAACTCCCGTAGATAGCAACCGTATCGACGAACTTATTGAAGTTATTGGTGAGATGCAAGGTAAAGTAATTATCTGGGCAAACTACCGCCAAAATATATTAGAAATCGTTGAAACATTACAAGGATTGTTCGGAGCTGATTCGGTAGCTGCCTATTTCGGAGATACAAGTCCCGATGAACGTGAACGAGTTATTAAAGATTTCCAGAACCCCGATTCGCCGCTCAGGTTTTTCGTAGGTAATACGCAAACAGGTGGTTACGGTATTACGCTTACTGAAGCGCAAAACGTAATTTATTACTCGAATAATTTTGACTTAGAAAAACGCTTGCAATCAGAAGATAGAGCGCACCGTATCGGACAAAAGAATAACGTAACTTACGTTGACCTCGTAGCCAAAGATACGGTAGACGAAAAGATCGTAACAGCTTTGCGTAATAAACTTGATCTCGCCCAAGAAGTCTTAGGCGATGACAAGTGGGAAAACTGGTTAAGCTAACATAGCTCGTAGTTCTGCAGCAGCTGCTTCTACAGCCGCTAACGCTTCTTCAGGAGAAGCAGAAATATCTAATGCAGATTGCGCGATACCTACTGCAAGGTCTTGAGGTTGAACATCTGCCATCGGATCTTCTTCAGGCATCATCGGTTCTTCGGACATCCCGCCCATTAGTTCAGCTAAACGGTCTTCTTCTGGAGCGTCAGCCATTGGAGGCGGGGGCATAGGTGCTCCCCTACCGGCGGGGGATGGAATTGGGGCACCACCGGCAGGGGGCAAGGGAGGAGCTGCCATTTCAGCGTCAGCTCTTATTTGGTCTAAGCGATTCGGCATTTCATTCATAGGGATAGCCATTATTAATTCCTTGGTACGTTAGGCCGAAAGGCATTTTGGAACGGTTGTACATTCGTATCGAAATTTGTTAAATCCATTATACCGTTAGAAACTTGACCGCCCATACTCCTTTTTTCGGGGTTATAGGACATCCCGCCAGTAAACGGATTATTATACATCCCGCCAGTAAACGGTTGATTCCGTTCGTTATATTCTTCAGGAGTAAATGGTTCGTTATACGCACTATAACTTGGCGTAAATGTTTTTAAGTAAGAACTAAATGCGTCTTGACCTTGCCCTTCTCGCTGGCTGCCGATAAGACTGGCCATCGGGCTACCTCCTGGAAGGAACGAAGTACCTGAACTAAACTGTGAAGTAGACCCTGTTCGTGGGCCGCTAGGCGCAGCAGCTGCAAAATAATTATTTAATTCTTCTTTCGTATCGGATATTTGTTGATTAACAGCGTCAGCTTCGTATTGAGAAGTAACGTCCTGATACTTAGTTTCAAGTTCACCTAATTGATCTGTTAAACCTTGAATAACAGAATCGTAATCATTAGCGGTAGCTTCAGCTAATTGCTCAGGAGTAACGTATTGACCTTCTTGTGGAAGATACCCTTGTAATTGTTCAGGAGTAAGGTAGTTTTGGAACAACCCCTCTAAACCTTCCACCTGTTCTTGTGTTGCATACCCTGATAAATCGTCAGCTGTTAAATAGCCAGATAAATCAACGTTCGGATTGTAATCACTTAATTGACTAGAAATTAACTCAGAAACCTGATCTTCGGTAAGTCTGCCTTCGTTAATTAAGTCTTGAACTTGTTCTTCGGTCAACCCAGCTGCGATACCTTCTGCAGAACTTTCTGTATCCGTAATCTCATCGACTTCTTCGCCAATAATTTGTCTTATTTGGTCTTCGGTAAGTAACCCTTGACTAAAAAGTTGTGATAATTGATCTTCTGATAATTGATAATTACCAATTAAAGTTTGGACTTGTTCTTCTGATAAAGTCCCATCTTCAATTAATCTTTGTATTTCTGCGCCGGTTAACTGTCCCGTTGCAAACCTTTCAGCAAAATCATCTGAATCTTGGGGACTCGGCCCACGATCCGCAGGTTCTTCTTCTTGTTGTTGTTGACCATAGAAGTTTTGAATAAAAGGTTCACTAGCTTCCCAAGCTGCGAGGTCTTGTTTGTACTGTTTTTTCTGTTTCTGATAACTTTTCGACGCAACACTCATGCCCCGCCTCTGTGGAGGAGCTTCTGGTTTAGATTGTAACCAAAGTGCGTAAGAGTCTGCAAAAGTTAGGTTTGTATTACCGATAGGCAAATTAGCAAGATTATCTTCGGCAGGAGCTGATGTAGTTACAGGAGCTGATGTAGTAGACGTACTCGCATTACCCATCAGTCGAGCTATGTCGGGATTATTTGCCATATATGCCGCGATACGGTCAGGGATAACCTCGCCGCCCCTGTTCATTTGGGTGGGTTCAACTTCGACAGTTGGAAGTTGTGAGAGTGTTTTTGACTTATAGAAAACAGACATCAAAACATCTCCTCGAGTAAACGATATATACGTTCAGGCATTTCTCTTTGCTCTTCTGTTAAACTAGACAGCTCATCGCTAAGTCGCTCACGAGCAGTTTGGTCTTCTTCGCTACCTACGTTTGCTGATCGGCCTTGAGCAATAGCCGCAGTAACCTGATACATTGTCAGGGCAGGCAATTTTAACTGTTCTGCTCTTAAATATGCTCTTAGCTTTTTAGGGTCGGAAACAATCTTCCCTAAATATCGTGCTTTAGCTTCGTCTAATTCTTCAGAAAAGACGTCTCTAGCTATGCCGATACGGGTAGCCGTTAGGTCTAAGGGGCCGAAGATCGCTCTACGCGCTCTATCTATAAATCCTCGTCCTGCAGGGCCACGGTCTCTTAGATCTTCGACGTTTTTTCTAGCCTGTTTACCGACATACGTTTCTAAAGGGTTTCCAGCAAAGCCTTTTTGTTTATTCACCATTCTAGCTAAGATTCTGAGATCTTTCGCATATCTAAATGCTTCATCTGCCCCGACTATCGGCTCTAAAAATCTAGCAGCTTCAGCGTCAGTGTTGAACGGGGTGAGGATTAACTCTTCTAATCTTTTAATATCAAAAGAAGATTCCGGCCCCGCTGCGTCTAGCATTCGTGTCCCGCGAGTCGTTCCTCTAAATTTAGTCCCCCGCAACCCTAGTACGACATTTTCAGCAAAATACTCTTGTAACGAACTCCTTAATTCTGGGTAATCCTCTGCCATTTTGCCGAGGTTATTTACGAATCGACCCAGTTGAGTTTCTCGAATATTTTTTGCGCCCTGAGAAGATAGTGTAAAATACTGATCTAACGCCTGTGTTAATGTAGGAAATCTACCTGTATCGTCAGCTAGTTTTTCAAGCTCTTTATTAATAGCTCGAACATTAGCTTGAGACTTAGTAATAGACTCTCTAGCGTTAGTTAAAAAGTCACGATAGTTTTCAAATTTTACAAAATCTTCTGGAAATAATGCACGAAGCTGTTCTTCGTTTTTAGACATGATTGAGTTAAATCGGCTACGGGCTGTGCCGACGTCGACATTATCTACATCAATCTCTCGTTGAACAGACTCTAAAACAGTTGATTTAATCGACTGTAATTTTTCCAACCCACCTTCTTGTCTACTAATAAATTCAACTAATGCTCTAACCTGTCCAGGGTTGGTAGTTCTAATAAACGAGCCTATTTCAGATTCGTCTTTTTTAGCGATGTCCACTAAAAACCGAGCAGATAAATCTCTTTGTTGATCGGCAAGTTTCGTAGCAAGAATTTGATATTCACGACCAACTTCGTCGTAAACTTTTTCCATATTCTCTGGAGCTTTTCTGCCGGTCTGTATCCTATACATTTGACGAAAGTTATCGTCGATTGCGTTATCAATACTATCAAGCAGTGCTTGGCCTTTTTCACGAATAACTTTATTAGGGTGTCCAGATATTGCTGCGGATAAGTTTTCCCTAGTTAAAATTAGCTCTCGTTGGGTAAAGTCTCGTTGAGTTAAAAACTGGCCTTTCTCTCGACCCTGCCCCAATAGCAGTTGGATACTTATCCCTTCAGTTTCTCGATTCGGCAAAATAGCTCTAATAAACTCTGCTGCTTCAGCTGCGTCTTCAGAGCCGAATACAATACCTTCTTGTTTATTAGCGTTTAAAAAATCTTCGAGAGCACCTTTTATGTATTTAGGAAGTTTGACAGTCGCTTGGCTATCGTTATATTGTTCTCTAGCTAATACACCGTCTATTTGAGAACGGGTGCCATCTAGTTCTTCACTACGTTGAACAATAAGTCTTGATTTTCGATCAGGAAATGCTTGACTTTGTGCTGTACTTACTTGTTCTTGAATATTTTCTGCAGCTTGTTGTCTTCCAGCTCGAGAAGTATCTAACGCAAATGCTTGCCCTAACTGCTGATTAGCCATAGTTTCGGCAAGTGCTCGCTCTTCTTCTGAAAGCTCGCTAACTAATTTCTGACTACGAATACCAGTAAAAACATCGTTTAATGTTTCTTTAGTAATCCCTAAATCTTCAGCTTCTCTAGGATTAAGACCCGATTTTCTTAAAATATCGGTATAAAACTGTTCTAACAACGCAGAATTTTGCCTATGAAAATCTTCTAATTTTCCAGCTATCGGCATCTCTAAAGCAATTTCAGACATTAATTCTTCAAACGCTAGAATCTGTTCGTTATCAGACATTTGTCCAAGAGTTTGCATTTGCTGTTTTATTCTGTTCGCTGCTTCTGTAGAACCTTCTTGGGTAATTCTTAAAATTTCTGCAGGAGTTAGCTCGTCGAATTCTTTAACGAAAGCAGTTTCAGGATCAACAAACCGAGAATTTTCTTGAACAACTTCGGTAATTCTTCGACGCATCTCAGGAGTTGTTTCCTCAGGAAGCGCGTCTGCATCACCGTTATTAACTCGACGAATTTTGTCGCCTAATACCCTCGCTTCGACCATCATTGTATCAATTATTTCACTAGATACTGGTCGACCAGTTAATTTAGACCACATAGCCCCAAGGCTTCTAAGGAATGCGTCTCCTCCCGCGCCATACATAAGTGCAGCTTTAAATACGGCCCCCGAATCTTCTGCTGCTCTTTCGAAAGTTAGGTCAGGCTGTACGTTGCCGCCTGCTTCGGTTGTACCTAAAGCAAGTTGTCCAAATCTTATAAGAGTTTCGGTACTAGCTACTCCGAGTGCTGTAGCTCCGACTTCAAATGCCGCCTTACCGAATGTAGATTCAGGTAACGTGTAACGAGCTTCGCCTTCGTCTATATCGGTAGCTTTTCTTTGCAGCCTTTGCTGGACTCTGTCTTTAGCTATTTTACCAGCTACGTTTGTAAGAAAACCACCAGCCGCGATTCCTGGGCCTTCTTGCGCTCCAAATTTAGCAAGCTCCCGTAACGCAGGAGAGATATCGCCTTCTAAGGCATCTCCAACAGGCTGTACGTTAGCTACAGGAAGCCATGCGTAATCTCCACGTTCCTCGTCAAAAGGATTAAATTTACTTTTAACGATTAACCCGTCTTGAGGATTACGAGGGTTAATTAATTCAACCTCAGCTTCGGGGTCAAACTTTCTAATAATGTTTTTATATTCTGTTGGGGTCGGAAAAATAGGCGAAACGCCCGAACGATAAAAATAATCAGAATCAATAGGAGCGAACTCTTCATAAGAGTTTTCGACGTAGCGAGGGTTTACTCCGCGTAAAACTGACGCTTCTCGTTGAGCCTCATTAGTTTCAAATGATAGTCCTCGAATAGCTTCGGCCCCTCGAATAAGGCCGTAACCAAGAAGGCCGCTGCTAACTTGCATAGCTGGAGGAACTAGCGGCTCCTCAGATTGTTCTCGTTTTTCATAATCAGTAGAGGCTAAGGCTTGATCTCTATTCCTACCAATACGAGCGTGCATTTCGCTGTAGATAGGCTCGACTGCTTCAAAGTCGGAGCGCAGCTTATCAACGTTCACGCCTAGTTCGTCTTGAACCTGTTGTAATCTCTCAGGGTCATTTAAAACTTGTTCTAATGTCGCTGCGAAACGAAAAAAATCAGGATTAGATAACGCGACCTTTTGTTTTCCCTGCCCTGTTTGAACTTCTTGAACTACATTTGCTCTTGGGCCACCTGAATCTAATATCAATCTAGGAGTATAAGCGCGGATATTACCTTCACTATCGCGATAACGTGAGTTTATTTCGCCTTCCGAATCTAAATACGCATCTATGCCTGCTTCAGTAGCGATCGTTCCAAAAACGTCGGACTCATAAAACGGGTCTTTTGTAAGTAAAAATTCATTAGACATAGTTACGGGCCTGAACCTGAAGGGGCAGTTTGGCTCTGTACTCGTTGACTAAACGCTCCTGAAGTTTGAGTTCCTCCTGGAGTTGTTGTAGTAGTGCGATTACGAGAGCGAGCTGGAGCAGTGCTTCGTTTTCCAGGAGTTTGGCCAGTTCTTAAATTATATTTTAACATGCCTAAATATCGACCGAACTTACCGAACTCTGGGTCTTCGCCTTTAAGTATTTCTCTGGCAACTGTTGCAGGTAAAAACATTTGGAGTTTTGGATCGTAAATAAAAGTATTCGTTCCAGCGCCACCTACATTTCTTTGCGCATCCCCTCTTATTTTCCTGCGTAATCTAGCTATTTCTGTAGGATCTTCAGAATTATAAAGTCTGTCAAGGTCTGAATCTGGGCCAGTATCTAAATTATATCTAGCTGCAAAATCATCTCGAATATCTTCTAAAGTACGAGTTTGTTCTGTAGGAGACATCTTTTCTAGCAGCTCTACTTTTCGCAGCGTAGAAGACCCCGCAAATTCTCTATCGACATTTCTAATCGCGTCGAAAATAGCACCACCTAATTTATCTACAACTACGGAAGGGGCACCGTCTTCAAAACCCATCGTTTGTAGATTTAAAGCCACGTCTCTATCAGAAATCCTTGATAGCGATTCACCTCTAGCAGTAGCCATTAAAAACGCTAAACGGATTTGTGCGGCACCGTAAAATCCAGTGTCTTGAAGATATTCATCTAATGCTTTTCTATCTAAGTTAAGCCAACTTGTCTTGCTATCCGCATCTTTTGAAGTAGTACTGTTTCTAATGGTCAGTAGGTCATCTACTAACAATGATCGTGTATTTCTTATATCCGCAGGATCGGTGCTTTCTAAAGCGGCCTGATACGCACCTAAAGTACCAGAAAGTTGTACAGCTCCTGCACCAGCATCTGGGTCTACATTTCTATTTATAAATTCATCAAAAACAGACGTTTCATCAGCCCCTTCCATACCGTATAGCTGGGCCATTTTTGAACCAAACATTCTGATATTTCTATCAAAAACATCAGTTAAGTTTGCAGCATACTCAGTAGAACCTGTCGTAATACTTTCGTCTAAACCTACGATGTTTCCGTTTTCGTCTCTTACTAAATCACCATTTTCGTCTACAGACGCACCTGCCATACCTAAACGGTCAAAAATCTGAGTAGCTAAAGCAACGAGATTACGAGTGCCGTTTCTGCGTAACACATAATTATCTAATTTATTCTGCGCGTTTGTTTTTAATCTACCAGGAACGGCTCGTTCGGTTGTCAAATCAACACTTGAAACTAAGTTGTAGCCCTGTTGCTTCATCTCAGCGACGGTTTTATATGTTCCGTCGTCTTGTAATACTCGTCTTTCTATTACCCTTTGTCCAGTTTTAGGATTCATAGCGTTAACTAAACTTACTTCGTAAAGTTGTCCGTCAGTAATCCCGCCTGAATCTTGGAAAGTTTCAGTTTTAACTTCTGCTATTTCTCCGTCTAACAAAGTTAGGTCAGTGTTGCGGTAATACTGACCTTTAGGAACAACCTCGTTAGTACCTTGCTGTTTATCAAATCGATTATCCCCACGACTTTCAACCCAAGTCACCCCGTTTTCATCACGAAGCGCCCTAGTTTGATAACCTTCGAGCTTGCCGTCTACATCTTTCCAACCATTAACGGTAACTGCGGTAAGTTTGGGGTCTACTTTGGCAAATTCAGAAGCTCTGCTTTGGCTTCTTCTTATCGCTGCGTCTATTTCTGCTCGTTCTGTAGCTGCGTCTAATTTTCTAGCTGCGTTCGCTGCGCTAATAAACGCGCCTGCAGAACCATCGTCCTCGTCTCCTGCTAGTGCAAAAGCAGGAGCAAACTGTAGTAATGAGCTGGCTAAGTTCCCTAACCCTGTTTTTCTTTGTGTGCCGATTTGCGGGAGAGAATTAGAAATTTCCGCTAATCGTTGGTTTCTTATTCTTTGCCTAAGTTCTTCTGGGCTAAGTCCTTCGCCAGCAGCTATATCTTCAGGCGCGACCATGTCAGGAACTTGCGCTGAAACTGCCATGGGGTCTGGTTTAAAAAACTTATCCTCTAACCCCGTTATTGAACCTAAACCTTTTAATGCAGCGTCTGCCGCAAACGGAGCAGCTGTACCTAACAACGCACCAAGGATTTGTTTTTTAGGATCTTTTTCGTCGCGTTGTACACGACGCTGAGGCGTAGGTGCAAATTGAACTGAACGTACAGGCGTAACTTTAGGAGCTTGAACTAAATTAGCAATCCCACCGCTACCGCCGCCGATATTAAAACCGAAATTATTCGCCACGTTATACCCCTAATTTACGGGATGCCATTGGGAATCGAGGATTAATAGCCCCGCCCATATTTTTCTTAGCTGGAGTAAATCCCATCTTGCGAACTACTTCAGGTGCTTTTCGCGATAACGCCACTAATCCTTTATTACCTTGAGGTATAACGCGACCGCCGTCCTGCATTCCGTAACTGCCTGCTGTTCCATATGTAGTAGCATACGGCGTTGCTTGCGTAGTTCCAGAATATCCTGTACCCCCAGCTAACGGGCCAGCACCAGTTAAGAAGTTTGCGTAACCTGACATTAATTGTTGAGGCATATTATACTGCCCAACAAAATTTTGATAATTTAAATCTAAACCAGCTTGGTTTCTAGCGCGGTTCATCGCACCGATATTCATCATCGAACCAACATCGCCTTGACGGAAACCTTGTTCAGCGCCAGCTAATCCTTGATAAGCGCCAGCAGCGCCTGTTTGCGCTCCAGATAAACCACCGGCTAATCCAGCTAACCCAGAAGAAGCTCCTGCACCCATATCGTAAAACTGTCGACCTGCCCCTGCACCCATACCGTAAAGTTCTGAACCAGCTCCAGATAAAGCGCCTGCCGTTCCCATTTTAGCGCCATAACCCGTTTGACCGATATTACTAAGGTTAGTACCTAATCCTGAGCGATAACCAGATCGTTGAGAACCTAAAGCACCGACAGTACCCGCTAATCGTTCTCGGCTCCCGCCCATCGCGCCACCTAAACCAGCAATCTCAGATCCCGAACTACGGTAAGCTGAACCTCGTTGACCAGCACTACCTGCTAAAAGTTGAGCTAATCCGGATTCAGCGCCTCCTGCTTGTGCGCCTAAACCAGCGGTCATCCCCGCCGCACCTGCTTCAGCCGCTCTAGCTCTACCGAATTCCCCCATCGCAGCGTCACGCGCACTTTGATAACCTTGGCTACGCAATGCCCCAACAGCTTCCATCATTCCACGGTTCGTCGCTATATCGGATTCTTGTTGACTTAATCGACTACGAGAACCACCAAACGCTCCCGAACCAATTTCACTAGCTCGTCTAGCAATATCGCTTTGGGCTTGACCTTTTTGAATATCTTTTATTGTTTGTTGAACAACTGATTGTTCATAAGGATCCATATATGAAGAAACGGAAGACGGATCGAACCCCGCCGTACTAGCGCGAGTTTGTTGTAAGGCTTCTTGTAAATACGGACTCTGGGCAGATACTCCTCGACGGGCAGCTCGGTCAGCGGCACTTAAACCACTTATTTCTGCTTCGCGACCTTGTCGTACTCCTGCAATACCTTCTTGATAAAATGGATCGGTTATTGCCTGACCTTCACGAGCGATACGTTCTGCTTCAGAAGCGTAACCTAACCCTTCTCGTTCTGCTCCACGAAAAGCGCCTTCCGCTTGACGAAGACGGCCCATAAGTCCTTGTTCTGCTTCGGATGTTTTATCTATACTTCGACCAAGGAAATCAGTTCCTTTTTGTAATCCTGTACGAGTATAATCTTCACCTTGTTGTTGCGCACGAAGTAACGCAGCTTTAGCTTCTGCGCTACCTCCTGCCATCGTAGCTAACGCTTCTTCGGTTAATCCTTTAGCGCGAGAAAGATACGGAGCGTATGCGCCAATGCCTTGATCAGCAAGTTGCATTGCGTATTCTTCTCTAGGAGAAAATTTTGCAATACGATCGCCGGTATAAGTAAATGGGTTTTTATTTGCCTTACCTAAATCTTTAAACTGCTGTCTATAGTACGCCTCAACTTCAGGCATAAGACCAAAACGACTTCGTCCTCCCATAAGTAAGTCATAGATATTCCTATCGGGAGCCTGATAACTATACGCTTGATCGTTTTCAGCCATAATTATTTACCAAAGTTAATTTTATCAAGAGCCGCGATTCCTTTATCGAAATCACCACCGCCCATATTTTTTACGCCTTGATGGGAAACAACGTATTCTTTATCGCTTGCCCATATCGGTACTAAATCTTCTTTTGGGCCTCCAGGCCCGTCGACTTCGCCACCTTCTAAAAATAGTTTACGACCTAAGACACTACCCCCGTCTTCCATACCAATACGTTGGCTACGGATAGCTCCTGGCTGAAACCTTGGACGCGGAGCGCGAACAGGAACTTTACTTTCACGTTTACCGCCGCCACCAAGAGCTGCACCAAGAATTTTACCAATATCTTGACCTGAAGCCATAAGCTGTTTAGCAACTAAAGGATTTTCGTCTAAATACTTTTGGAATTTTTCTAAGCGAGAAGGTTTTTCCCCATCTATTGTAATTGGAGAGTTTACTTGACCTACTGTTTTCGAGGGATCATCAACGGCGTCTTGTATTGCTTGTTCTGTAGCACCTAGTGTAGTGGTATCTGTTTGTGTAGGGTTTTGTAGTGCATCGTCTAACGCAGCCTGCATTTCCGGAGTGGCTGTTGCAGATAAATCTGGCATCGCGTCCATCATTTGTTGGCTTTGAGCCAGTGCGTCTGCTATTCGTTGTTGTTCAGCTATTTGTTCAGCTATTCGAGCAACGGCGTCACCCGTAATTGCTCTACCTGTCGTTTGTTGTAAAGGCGCGTCGACACGTTTACGGTATTCGTCGTTAAGAGCATTAACTAATCGCTCCCCACCAAGATTCCCGATTCCCGTATTCGCCCCGTAAGTTGCGTAACGATTGAGGATATCCATCGTAACGTCAGGAGAGAGACCAATATCTTCGCCCTGCTCCATAAACTTAGTAGCGTTAGATTCAGAGTTCATCATAGAACTAACTAATGAACTCGTTTGATCTTCGTCGAATATCCTACTCATGAAGTTTTCTTCTTAGCTGGTTTCTTTTTAGCTTTAGAGCCTTTCATAATATCTTTATCAACTGTAGCTGCTTTACCGCCTGTAAGCACAGAGTTTACACGGGCCATCGCCCATTGGTGTTGTGAAGTTCCAGGGCGGTGCCCTGTTTTATACGCAGCTAACCCTCGTTTATATACACGAGCAAGTTGACCAGCGGTTACTTTTTTACCTTTTTTACGAGCAGCTTCCGCTTTATTAGACAGTGCCTTTTTCGTTTTATCGGAAAGACTCATGACTTTGTGCCAAACCTCTCTTTAAACCTGCGAGTATATTTAGACTCTATCGTTTTCCTACGCTTACCTTTTTTCTTATCAGTCGAAAACTTGTAAGCAGAAGGATCGCTCATAGCCTTCTTTTTATTCCTAGCTATCTCTTTTTTACGCTTCTTCTTTTCTTCAGTAGAAAGACCAGCTAGATACTTCGCAGGGACTTTAGGTTTTTTCTTAGGCTTTGCCATAACTATAAGGCTACTACGATGTTACCGTTAGTAACGACCTGAACTGTACCAACGCTCCCTGTTGCGCTCAATCCAGAAGTACTCGGCGTCGATATATTTTGCCAAGAATTACCCAAATATACTTGAAGAACTTCTTCTGTAGTATTCCAAATAATATCGCCTACCTCAAAACTTAACTCGTCTCTGTTAGAGCTGGTGTACTGAGGAGTTGCTGTAGGATCAAACGACCCTAAACCAAGTTCCAAGACCCTCATAGCTCTATTAAACGATGCGCTATCAACTAAATCTTGGTTAATAACAGGTAATCTTCCGGTAAGGATTCTAGCCATTACCGCCTACCGTTAGGCTGTATTTCTAAACGAGTAGCTCCAATTACAAACCCGACTCCAAGCCGTAAATTTTCATCAGCATTATCGTCAGATTCAAATCGTACCGCTGCTTGTCGGCCCCTAGCGCGGGTATCTATTTTAGTCGTACTTCCGGTAAAGGAAGACGTTATATCCGTCGTAAGGGAGTCTCCAGGATAATTACGGGCCTTTAACACGAAGTTAATCGCCTGCGTACTACCGGAATCACCTGTAAATTTAACGTCTGGTATACATCTACGAATAAATTGGAACTGGTCTCCTTCCCCAATATCAAAATCAGCACTTTCAATAAAGACGTTATCCATAGGAGAACCGTCATCATCGTTTCCTGATTCGTGGGAATAAATATAAGATATAGAACTATCTTTACCTGTTGCTCGGGGGAACGCTTCAATCCCTTCATCTAACCATGCAGTACGAGAAAGTTGACCAATAGCCCACGATTGTTCAACATAATTATAAGTAACATAACTATCTGGTTCTGTGCTAGTTCCAGTGCAATAAAACCAACCAACTTCATCAAACTGTTTATTTACGAAACCAAATACTTGGAACGCCTGACTTATGTTTAAATTGTCAAATACATAAGAATGGACGCTACAAGGTAAAGGTTGTACAGCCCCGTTGTATGTATAAAATCCTTTTTTATCCATCCAAAACACTCCGCTAGGAGAGTTTAAAGCTGCATTAGGCCCAATCAAACTTACTCCTTCGTTAATAAGAGTAAGGCCGAATGTGTTTGGAGGCCCAATAAACTGTAAGCTATATAGCGCAACATCTGTCCAAATAAGAGTTTCTTGTCTAGCTCTTAAACCGCCAATAATCTCTGACCCTGCTGAACATCGTAATGAACCCGCAGTATTCGTAGAACGTGGCTCCCAATCAAACGGATTTTCTTGGTCTGAAAATGCAATAAGTAATGGATCTAATTCTTCAGACCTGCTACCGCCTTCTATTGGATCTGCTCCTAAAACGATAACATGTCTATCAATATCAGAAACTAAAACCTGTAACCCGACAGTAGGAGCAAAATTTGCGCCTGAAATATCTTTAAGGGCTTTAGCTCGCTGACTGGCGGTAGAAAAATCCCAGTAATAAACTCCACCTGCCCGCACATTAGCGATTAAATCTTCACCAAAGTTATCTAGTGACCATAAACGTAGCTGATTATTAGCACTTAACGAGCTAGATGAACCCCAACCTCCACTACCCCATGTTCCAACACCGTAACCAGAACCGGATACGAAAACGTCTAAGCCAACATTGATCTGGTACTCACCTACTGTAGACGATCCGCCGTTACCAGTATCAGAAGCATTCGCCGTTACGGTCGCTCCAGAAGTATCTTTAGCTTCTATCGTATAAGAATTAGTAGTTACTACCGAAGCAACCTGATATTCTTGATTTAAAACATTTGCTGTAATATTCCCGCCTAACGACGCTGCTCCAGAAAATGTAACAAAATCGTTTAAATTGACTCCGTTGCTTGTATCAGTAATCGTAATAGTAGAAGAGCCGTTAGAAGCAGAAAATGTAACGTCTCCTGCAGCAGTAGTTTCTCGAATAGGGGTGATATCGTTATAATCCGCACCTTCCTGCCAATACAATTTAAATGTTGTACCAATCCCCAAGGCTTTAGTACCGTTTAACGTAACCCAGCCGTGTAACTTTCTACCTGTTCCCGTAAAAGACGATGTGAGGTATTTTACCCAGCCTCCTATCTTTTCAGGTAATCCTTGACGAAACCGAACTAAGTTCGCATCGAACCAGCCGCCTTCGGCACTATAATCAGTACCCTCTTTATTAATTCCAGGATTAAAGATAAATTTCTGCAAAGGCATTACTGATATTCCCCAGATCGGATCATTTCAGTCACTCTAACAGCCCTCATGCCAACTTGCTGCGCCCACTTGCTATCTAAGAACTCATCAGCAGCCACATCAAACTGCTCACGCGACATAGCCTCCAGTGCCTTCACAAAGCCGCGCAATCTGGTCAGACCAAGGTTAAAACAAATGTCAATCATTGCATCCTGACGCGCTTCGTTGATGCCGTTGAACCAAAAGTATGTGTCTGCAAGCTCGCTTTTTACTCGCGCTATGTCGTTCGACAACAAGTATTCGATTTCATCATCAGACAACCCAAGGCCAGACTCTGAGATATTTCTGCCCACACCTATCGTTTCGTAGCCTGCACTACACACATATACCTTAGATCGTACACCTTCGTGTAGCTTCAGCATGTCTATTAGCTGAGTCATTACTTCTCCCGCGCTACCTGATTGACCTTCTCGTAGCTTCTCATTGCTCCGAGACCTAACATCCCCATCATAACGGGCACAAGAAGTGTTGTATCTACCTCTGGCACATCCATCCAGATGCCCAGTACGTTGGCGATAATAGTGTTGTACAACAGCCCTACCGCACAGATCCAGCCGATAGCAGGTCGCCACCCAGCTACAAATAGCGACTTATGTGCAGCTTCCATCTTGTTGATTTCTAGTTGGCCTTTGAGAGCCTCTTGAGCGTGACGCTCTGACATGGTGGCAATCTCATGTGCCAACACATTCTTCTGATCCTTGTCTTCTATGAACTTGTCCAGTAGTCCAGTGACCGGCCCAACGAGTGATGCAACAATACTCATAATTTATTTCCTATTTGACCATGCTTGTGCGCCAAAAAACGCAGCTAGGATGCCTGCA
>Ga0208645_1001558_pt1 | contig 19770 bp, 15 predicted proteins | sample VirMetDEL_Sep_01_FD_184519 | JGI IMG/M metagenome (GOLD analysis project Ga0208645, IMG submission 184519) | Aqueous microbial communities from the Delaware River and Bay under freshwater to marine salinity gradient to study organic matter... | ecosystem: Environmental > Aquatic > Marine >... | reverse complement strand
GCGGTCGACTGCACGAAGAGCGTGCGGGAACTGCTCGGAGAAGAAAGCAGAATACATTCTCAAATCAAAAAGAGAAACAGGGATATGGACGCTCTCCGAGATACTCTGGAGAAGATCCAAAACATAGAAGACGAATGGGGAGAAGGCGCGCTGAGCGATCTGGAAGAGCTCGAGGACACCGTCCAAGCAGGCCGGAACTTGAAAGCCAAGTGCGGACGCGCGGAAAAGATTCGGACGAAACTGGCCTCCGCCAAGAAGAAAGCCAGTTTGTGCGACGACTTTGAAAGCGACATTCAAAAACTAGACGTCCGAGCCAAAGCACTCTCCGAGAAACTCGACGAGGCGACCGACGCTTTCGATCAGGTAGACGCGCACTTGGAAGAACTCGACGCGTGGAACAGAAAAGTAGACGCGTGCACGCGATTCAACGAAGACATACAAAGACAGAAGAAAACCCTCCAAGAGGCCGAGAAAAAAGCAAAACGGGCAAAGAACAATCTCGACAGAGCGACGGCTCTCCTCAAAGGCGCGGAAGAACTCAAATCCGCCGTGCTCGAAGCGGAGAGTCTCGCGCTCGTCCAGCTGGTGAACGCCATCAACGATCACGCCGCCACGTACCTCGACGCGTTCTTTTCCGACGATCCCATCGAAGTCAGTCTGAAAACGTTCACGGCCGTCAAAAGCAAGAAGAAAGTCAAGCCCAGCATACAAACCGAAATCCTCTTCAAAGGAAATGAGATGAAACTCGACGGTCTCTCCGGCGGAGAATGCGCGCGCGTCGTCGTCGCGTTCAACCTTGCCCTCAGCGACATCATGAACACTCCCGTTCTTATGCTGGACGAAGTCACGGCCAATCTGGACGCCGATCTGGCCGAAACCATATTTGAAACGGTAAGCGCGGCAAACGCCCAAAAAATTGTGATGGCCGTAGCTCACCAGTGCGTAGACGGAACTTTCCAAAATATTTTAAAATTTTAGTTGAATTAAGAAAAGGATAAATAAACAATGAGTGTTATAGAAAAAATATTCAAAAAACCTTTAGTTGAAAACTTTGACTCAAATCAGCAATGTGATGGAAGTACCATAGATGAATACAACGGGCATGTTGACTCTGGTCGTTGTTGTTATCCTGGTATAACAACGTGCGCTGACGGTACCTGTGCAACTAGCATACCAGATTTAGTAGGACCCGGAGGACAGCCTGGTATACGACCAGGGGGTGCTAGATTTTACCAACAGGACGTAAATAGAGGTCGTTTAACCCAAACAGCATTAGACTTTGCTCGAACTTACCACCCAGAGTGGTTGAATCAAATAGTGTGGGGTGCGGCAAAGTGTAAGTGTACCAATGAGCATGATTGCCATGGTCATGCCCGGGAAGTCAGTGGCACAGTAGGGAACTGTACCTGCACGTGTGAAGACGCGTGGACTGGTGCTGATTGCGGCACTCCACGGCCCTGCACTAGAACACTGCATTGCCACAACAACGGAGAACCTGCGCATGCCACCCAGGATCAGGGTTGCACGCCGTGCAGCTGCGATCCGGGTTGGGAACCCCCCGATTGCAGAACCCAAACTAGGTACACGTGCACCAGAGCTGATTGCAACCACCACGGAAATCCTAACCCTCCCGTAGATGTAGACAGCTCAGATCAGTGCGCGTGTGCTTGCGATGGGGGTTGGGTAGGTCCTAAATGTACTCATAGCGGTCAAGACCATTGCAGCGGTCACGGAACACCGCAAGTTGATGCCCAAGGAAACCTTACGGGATGTGCTTGCGATCCTGGTTTCGTCGGTGATAAATGCCAACATAGCAATTCTGGCACGTGCCACGGTCATGGAACAGCGCAAGATGACGGCACCTGCGTTTGCGATAATGGTTTCTCCGGCCAGCGCTGTGAGGTTCACCATGATGTTTGTACCGTGGCAAATAATTGCCACGGTCATGCAACAGACGTGAGCGGTTATGTAGACTATGCTGCTGGGTGTAGCTGCCAGTGCTGGCCGGATTATAATCTGGATTCCGATTGCCGTACACCGAGAACCCGGTACGGTAGAGACAACTGTAATAACAGAGGAGAACCTGCGCATCTCTATGCGGATCAAGGACCTGCGACGCCCTGTGATTGCGACGACGATTCCAAGTGGTCTGGGAATAATTGTGAAATTCCCGCGAATGCAGGCATACCGTGCACAGGAGCAGGAGGGAGTAACCCGTGCGGCAATGGTGGTACGTGCAGGGATGGCCAAGACAATGTTAGAGGAGCCAACGACGTGGCTGGCGGTCCGACATGTGATTGCCCCGATGGTTGGCATGGTGATACTTGTGACACGGCCGTGAATGAAGCCGTGCAATGTCCGCAACCGAACCCGTGCGGCAATGGTGGTACGTGTGTGAATGGCCAGCCTAATACACCATCCAACCGTGGCGATGGTGAATGGCACTGCGACTGCAATGATGGCGCTGCCGGCCTGCTTTGTCAATATACCAATCGTGAGACCTGCAACGGCAATGGAACAGCGCACGCTGACGGCACCTGCATCTGCAATGCTGGCGCTGCCGGTCCTCGTTGTCAATATACCAACTCTGAAACGTGCAACCGCAATGGAACAGCGCGCAATGACGGCACCTGCGACTGCCACCAACATGCTAGAGGAGACCACTGCGAGCACGCCGATGATACTACGTGCAGCGGTAATGGAACAGTGCGCGCTGACGGCACCTGCAATTGTGATGATACCCACATTGGTGACAACTGTGAAACGCCAAAACATACGTGCAGTAGAATCGATTGCAGCAACCAGGGGGACAGTAGTGGATATAGGGAAGATATGCCTAACGGACAGTGTCAATGTGATTGTGGTCCAGGATATAGCGGAAACCAATGTCAAACTCAAGGGGGATGTGGTCCATTGTTTGTTGCCAACTCGGATGTGGAGGGGGGGCTTAACGCAGCTGGTGGAGACTCACGCACTGTGCAATGCAATCCTGGCTATTCGCTGGACGGAACTGCTTCCGCCAATAACAGCATCACCTTGACGTGCGACAATCCTAGCGGTCACTTCACCTTACCGGATGGTACTCAAGCCACTTCCAGCAACGTACAATGCCAACCGCTACCGTGTACTGCAACGGAAGTATCCAACTCTAACTATAACGCAGCAGGTTCTATTAGTGGAAATACAGGAGACGTTAGGAATGTGGTTTGTGATGATGGCTACGGAGGAGGCGGAAACTGGAGGTGTAATCCACCGGCAGTCGCCGGCGACCGTCCAACTTTTGAAGGTCGACTGTGCAGTTTCGGTCCGTGTGAAACAACTGTCCCGAATTCCAGCAACAAAACTTTACCCCTTAGAGGAGGACGCGGTCAACCCGCCATTGCAACGTGCGATGTTGGTTATGGAAATGAAGCTGATACTAGACAAAGCCAAGTGGAGTGGACGTGTGACTCCGATGCTCAAGGGAACAACGAATTCACTGGACCGGCGTGCGTACAGCTCACGCCATGTCATAGAACAGATTGCAACAGCCATGGTACTGCAACTGGATATAAAGAAAGAGGCTGCGCTTGCTCTTGCGACGTTGGGTGGACGGGAACGGGTTGCGTTGACCAAACAGAGTGTACAACTGCACGTAATTGCAGTGGCAGTGACAAAGCAAAATCAGTTTCGGGACAAACATTTTGTGAAATCGAGCGCAACGATGACGGCAGTCCAGCGTGGGTAGAGCCCGGAGGAGGTATAATCCTTAATGGAGCTGGAGATGAATACAAACTCGGTAATGCTACCGCATCGGGAAGAAGTGGGGGACGTGGTATGGTTTTTAATATCACAGAGATAGACGCAGGCACTGGTGCAATACAAGGTTTAGAAATCGTAAATTGTGGAACGAATTACAACCCGGGGGAACAACTTAATCTTTGGCAGGATGGGGCTGGAACTGCGATTCGAAAAAATCCCGCTCAGATACAATTAGTGAGCGATGATTCAGGGTGTCAATGTGAATGTAACGATAATAGATTTGGAGCCGACTGCAGCGATCAGGGTCAACACTGCGACATAGATGATTGCGGTGGAGATAAGAAGGCGGAAAGTGTTACTGGATTCAAAAGTTCTGATGGAAGCGATACGAGTAGGTGTGAGTGCGTGTGTAAACCCGGCTGGACGGGCGCAGACTGTTCACAGTCATCGGATCAAGACGCCCACGCATGTTTTATACATGGTGGTTTACGATGCCCGGAAGGAGCTGGGTATTCAGGCGCACCAGGAACAGGACCAGACGGCCAACCAGACGGCTCTATGGGGACTTGCTCCTGCGTGAATTGCCCCCCGGGGTATACGGATGGCGAGCGCACCCAGGGCTACGACTGCACCACTCCCAATAACGACTGTACATTGGGCAGCGCAAGTGACGCGGACAAAGCTCCGGATTATGCTAGTAATGAAAGTGGAGTGTACTATTGCGCTCACTCCGATAAAGGTGCAGAAGTGCTTACATCTGGTTCAGGCGAAAATGGAGATCGTATGTGCTCTTGCGACTGCAAGCGCGGAGACCAATTGACAGAGCATTGTGATGCGACGCGGCATATATGTAGTGATGCTGACGGTTGTATAGCGGTGTCCGTGACCGATGAGGGCGATGGCGTTGGTACAGACCGCCGTAGTTGTATTCCCAAGCGGGCAGTGTACACGGCCTGCTTTGACCATTCGACTGAGGGGGAATGCGGCAGTCAATCAAACTGTCTCTGGAACAGAACAGCCAACCGATGTGTTCCGAATCAAGCCGTCATGGATGCGTGCGCCGCCGCGTCAACAAAAGATGAGTGTGATCAACTTCCAGACTGTAACTTCACGCAGCAATGTTACCCGGATCCAACTCTTCCAAGAACTGGTTACGGCGGTGCACATTGCACCATCGCTCAGAAGGCAATCAATGCATTTACAGAGGATGAACAAAATATAGGCAAAGGTATAATTTATTGCAAACACGGCGTCGCCGCGGGCACGACGGATAATCCAGCGTGCATTTGCGATGATGGATGGGCTCAGTCTGGAGATAATGGTTTACAGTGCGACGTGCGAGCTCGCACTGGCAGATGCGATGAGGCTGCACAGTGCGGCCGTGACGGCGATCCCCCTTGTGAAGATGGAGAAATTTGCACGGAGGGGTCGGATGGAGTAAAACGCTGCGAACCTGAGTGCGCTCGACCACCAGCGCCAGCTGTTTGTTTGGGCGGTGATGGTACGAGAGTCCCGGAGTGCAGCACTTTTGACAATAACAGTGATAGTTGCAATAGAACAAGATACAGAAATACAAACCCCGAAGGAGTGACTTTTATAGAGAATTGTCGATATCACGCCGAAGGAAGCGATCCACGTGGAGATAAAACGTGGGATCACTTTGATAGGAAAACCCGGGATGGGGCGTGTGTTTGCGATTGCAACACGGTAGGAGGAAGTGAGGGAGCAAACCGTGCCATCACAAGAGACGAGCCTCATCAGTATACTCTTAATGCGAGTGGAAAATGCATTGCAAATTGTTCTACAATAAGTCCTACTGATACATCCTGCATAGACGCAGGACATACAGGTGAAGAGCTGGAAGCCTGTAAAAAGCGGCGTCCGCCTTGTCACGGAAGAGGCGTTTGTGATTCAACCGAGCCCGGCGTCCTCGGATTTGGCAAGTGCAGGTGTCAACAGGGTTTCTCCGGGGACTACTGCGAACATAAAACGGATGGCTACGAAGACAGAGATTGCGGAATCGGTCAAGGCGCTGCCCCGACAACTGCGCAGTCCCGCGATGGTTTTGACTACCAGTGTGTTTGCGACGGGCAGTGGACGCAGACGGATCCGAATGATCCGACAAGCAAGTGTGAGGTGGGACCTTGTCAGGCAGGCCCGGTGAGGACAGTGAAAGCTGCGGTAAATGGCAGCGATGAGGTTGAATTAAATTCTGCATCCGATCAGCCACTGATCAGAGAGCAGCAAATGGGAGTTCGTTGGAAGGGTATGGACAGCAGTCGCGGCGGTGCCATTATAGTTACGTCGCATGTCCCTGGTAATCCTGATACTGGTAATCCTGAAAAAGTCACATTGTCGCGTCCGGTGAGCTTATCTGCGGGTCAAGAAATCTTTTTTTATCGTCGCGCAAGTCCGGGAGGTGTTAAGTGTTCAGATTTCGATGGCAGATATGTCGTTTCCGATGGAAATCCAGACCCAACGTGGACTCCAAGTCCAGGAGCGAACGATGGCATCTGCGAAGTGACCGATGGTCTTTACAGGTCGTGCGTTTGCAAACAGGGATGGGATGTCGAAACCACGGAAGAAGGTGGTTCGAAATGCACGAGAAGATGCAAGTTTGGCACGTATGGTCCGAATTGTCAATACAGAATGGATGGAACCGGACCGCTCAAAGAAGATGGAAAGAGAGAAAGTTTGTGCGATCTTGAAAGTCTCGATCAAGCGGATCTATCATCTTTGATGGAATACAATGTAGAGGACGGATTGCCTTACCGTATGGAAAACAGTCGAAGTAGTTGGGAAGTGGCCGATCCTACAACGGCATCTGGAAACTTTCAGAGAGAGTTTAAAGGAGGAGCTGCGAGAGCGGCGTCAAGCGACAACACGCAATGTCGCGTAATCACTAAAGCAGACGGTTCTCTTGATATCGCGTACGATTGCCTGGGCGGAGGAAGAGATCCTATAGACGTCCCAGATCCCAGTGACCCGACTGGAGTCCAAACGATTTCAGGAAGTTCTCAGTGGATGAAGGGGACAGATCAGAATGTTGTTTCAGAAGTTGTGCACGGTACAGAAGGACAGTGTCGTCGATTGGACGACCAAGGCAACATAATTTTCTGCAACGATGTGTCTAGTAATAAACAAATCAGAGAGTTAAATGATTATACAAACGCTGATTGTACCCAGCAAGATTGTTGGTGGGAAAGTGTTGATATAAATGCCGAATGCGATCCGAATAACAATATTGCTGGCATGTCTCACATATCGCCTGAGCTGCAAGAACAGTGCAGATTGCAACCTTGTAAGCGCACTCCGTGTGGCACCCTAGATCAGAGCGTTTATCAAACCTATCATGCTACAAGAAATGATGGTCTTATCACAGGGTGTGTCGCCAACGAAAAAGGTGGAAACAGAGGCAATGCAAACGCGTGCCCTCTACTCGACGATTATTGGAATAGCAATTATCCACCAGCTACCACCGGTACAGGCGATAACCTTTTCAACGCGCAAGGTTTGGTGGCTAGGCAACCCTCTCAGTTTGCGGACGGTAGTTGCGCAAAAGTTTTGGGGTGTGATCATTGCGGTTTTGGTTACAATGCCACATGTCCTACAACTGGACGGCTATGGGAGAGAGATGACAAATCAAAATGCGGCGCTTTCATTGCTGGCGGGACCTACCGTACGTGTCTCTACGATGAATCACAAACCCCCCTCCCCGTCATTATGGACGATTGCGCATGGAAATAAGTAAATATAAACTACTTTCAATATTTAAAAAATATGGAAATAAGTAAATGGGAAATATGCCTTTATTTTGTTGGGGAAACGAATTCGAACCTCCAGTAGACAAAGAGGGATTTATAATAAGAAAAGAGTCATCGCGCAGCAGACGCGAAGTGGTGCCCGTTTCTCCTAGCACGCGCCGTCGTCGATGCAATACGATTTACTCCGTGAGCCGTCGAAGACGGTATCGGGTTAGTCCGCGCACCTTTTTCTTGCTGACAGTATAGCGTTTTCAATAATTTTTTTATTTTGTACGTCCAGTGCCGAGTAAAAGTAAACGATGTTTCGATCGAAGCGTAAAAATTTTTCGTAGAGGTGATTACCAAGGCGTTTTCCGAAAAGTAAATGCATCTGACGTTTGTCGAGGCCACTTTGCAGGGATATAAGAGTGTTCAAGAATTCAGAGACTATCATTTTCCATAGTGAAAGTTTTCCTTAAAATGATTGCAAAAGTTCATTTATTGAGTAAGCAATCAAGAAGCAAATGAAAACCGCTCATATAAAAAATGTTTTCGTGGAGTATCTGCAAATGCCTATGGTTTCAGCGGCGGGATTTTGGATGGGCAGCGTGTTGATGCTGTCTACGGTTCAGTGGATTTGCATTCAATTTATAGCCACGCACTGCGCCCCCTGGACATTTTTCGGTCCTTTCTTCAACGTGCTGAGTTTAGGTTCGCCAGTGTGTCACGCAGTCAACAAGTTCCAGTTGGATATTTCTAACCAGTTTATTTCTACCTGGTCTCTCGCCGTTCCAGTGGCAGTGGCCGTTCTGGTAAACAAAAAATAAAATTTTTCTTTAATCTTAAAAATGGTTAAAAAAAATATTTTTTTTCAGAATCAACTATTGTTAAGAAAATGACTTCTTACACTACTCCTCCTACTCTCAGCACTTCCGTGTGGTCGAAAGTTTCCGTCAAGCCGACGGATGAGCCGGTTCACCATCAGGAGCCGGTGAACGAGGACTGTGATTGTGCAATCTGTATGGAAAAGGTCGAGGACTGCGACAAACTGGCGTGCGGGCACGCGTTCTGCTCCGGTTGCATAGACCAGTGGCTCGCGACCAACTCCAGGTGCCCGTTGTGTCGCAAGAATCCAGTGTTCGAAGCGTTCAAAGCGAATTCCGTGGATGGTCGGGAGTGTACTAACGGGAAGACTATGGCGTTCAACGCGTACGCCTTTCAAAACACTTTACCGCGAGCAGTGCAGCTCAGCTGCGCTATGCAAACGGCTGAATCCAAGGCCGCGCGTCTTGAGCAGCGTTTGGCTTCCATAATGATGCACGTGGATCTTCTTGAAAAAGAGATGACCGAGCATTTCCAAAGCGAAGACGGCAGTGCTCTTCTGGATTTGATGAACGGCGTTTCGCACATGCGACGGAATTCCAGCACCGTGAAAGAAATGTTTGCCAAGGTGGCTAGGGATTTTACGGTCGCCCACGCTGCCGTGGCGCGCCACAACCAAGAAATGTGCTCTGACTGGCGCAGAGTTCCTGAAGGGGCGCAGGAGGATTTCATCAACAGTTCCGGAACTGTTTCCAAAGAACTGAAGGGCATTGTCACGACGGAAACGGACGACAACGGGAAAGAGTACTTCATTATTCACCCGGAGTTTGATGTACCGGAGTCGATATGCAAAGGAGGTGATCCGCGGGAGCGTCAGATGAACGGCAAGTCGTGTCACGACCTAGACTGTCCCTGTCGCACTTTCGTTTCAAAGATTCTTCTGTTCGAGGATCCGTGCATCAAGTTTAACGGTGTAAACATGTACCCGGATCAAATTACCCTAGACACCCAAGGCGTTCACTCCAGTTATGGCAGTTCTTTGGTGATTGCACACGGTAAAATGTTTCGGTCGGATGTCGTTTCTTGGGACACTGAGTGCCCTCAGCGACGGCTTTTTCCAAACGGTGCTATCGTAGAGCCTATGATTCGCAAAACTCGCGTCGACGAAAACGCGCTTTTTTTCGCGGTGGAGGAATTACACCAGGAACACTCTCTGCCCAACCCGAGTTCGAGCGACTCAAATTCTCCTCCGACGCACGCGAATGATGCCGAAAACGTTTGGACGGAGACGGGTTGTCCGTGGAGAATCGGAGACAGAGTGCAAAAGACTCACGGCGTGGGCAGTGGTTTGTTTGGCTACATAGTACATATCTCGACCAACGGAAGAAAAATTCGAGTCAGCATTGAAGGTTCAGAAACCAATTGGAATATGCAGAGCTGGCACAACTACGATTTGGCGAATGAGTGAGAGTGGGAGTGGGAGTGGGAGTGAAAGGGTTGAGCAATAGAAAGTTTTATGTTCTTTTAATAAAAAATACAATGGCAAAGTCTAATATAATTCTTATTATTTCTGGTGTAGTTTTAGTTGCGGCTGCTGTTATTGCAGTCGTAGAGTTTACCAAACCGGCTGCTTGTTCTTCTTCTCTTTGCAAAGACAAAAAATATGTTCAGAATGCTGTCAAAACTGGCGCAAAGTGCAAATCGCACACGTGCAAACCAAGCGATGCTGCCCAGTGCTGTGTTATAAGAGGGAAATGTTCAGCGGGCGGGACGTGCAAACAAAAAGATCAGACGTGGGACAAGACTAAAACGCAACTGTGCAGTGGTTCAACTTGCAAACCGGAAGAGTGTTGCAAAAAGGAAAAATTAACTTTAAAATTAGCTTTGAAAAATTCCAAGAGCGAAGTGAGCGGTCTCAAACAGGGATTCGACGAAGTCATGCGGGCGATTATAAATTCTACCAACACTACCGATTCTTCTTGCGCGAATGCTTTCAAGGGTAAGAATTCCAAGGTCGAAGATGATTTGATGTGCGTGTCCAAGATAAATGTGCCCGACACTGTTCAAAAGGCTGCCCAAGATGTGAAAAATGCGATCCAGGACAAGTGTCCTGGTGTCCAGACTAAGCTGATTGAAGATATGTTGAGAAAAATGAAAGATCAAAAGGATGGTTGGAAGATTGGATTGGCTGAAGATATTCTCAAATTCAAGTGTTAGACATCGCTAAGCAACCGGTTCATAGTGTCCGCCCGTCCACCTGACCGCGACTGTGCTTTGAGCGGCGCCTTTAACAGGCAGAAACTCAATGTCGGAGTTTTCTCGTCCTCTTCTGTTTTGAACGATTATGGACGTGCGCCAAATGTTGCATGCTGCTTGTATTTCTATGGCACCACCCCACGTACTGGGGGAACGCATCCTTCGTACATACTGTTCTGCGCTTCCGTTTTCCAGCGAAAGCAAAACCGAGGTTTCAATGCCGTCTATGACGGGTTTATTTTGTTGCAGATAGTCGCATATTTTGTGTCTTATCTGCAGGGGACTCATCGAAGGAATAAAAAAATGTAAACTGTTGAAAAGGCAACTCATTTTTTTATTATCACGTACTGTTTGTTTTAAGAAGCAATCTGAGACGGTTCAAACACGACTTCTCCCAGAATGGTGTCGTGGTCGTTTTCCGGGTCTGTGTTGGAGTAGTAGACTAGTGCGTCGACTTGACTCGGGGAATAAAACGCGGAAAGGAACTCGTCACGAATCAAATCAGCGATACTGAAAAGCTCTAGGCTTTCTCGCGTAGCGGCAGGGACCCGCGTAGCGGCAGGGATCCGCGGAGCGGCAGGGATCGCGTCGACGCTCTGACGACAGACCGGACAGGAAGGGTTGATTGAAGTCCATTTCTGTATGCATTGAGCGTGAAACGCGTGGCAGCACGGAGTCCAAGACGGCGTTTCGGTTTCGACTATGGTATCTTTGCAGATGGGACACTCCATTTTACCTACTCTATCCTATCTAAATTGAAATCATTTTTATTTTCTCTTTTTCCTAATACTGACTATAGCCAGTGCTATCACCGCCGTGCAAACTATGATCAAAACCCCCCACATAACGTGGCTAGACGTGGGCAACAATTGACCGAGGCCTGAGTTATTTGTTTTATTTGCGACAACTGGTTTTGGCGTAGGCGCCGGAGGAGACGGAGGCGGCGCAGGCTTGGGGGTATTTTTATCCCACTTTACATAACCTTGTTTCTCGAGTGGTCCGTCTGGGGTTCCGTAGAATCGAGGTTTGAAACTTACAGCGCCGGCCATGGCAGGGTTGGGACCAACGCCTATGCCTATTTGATTGTTTATGTCGGCCAAAAAGTACCAACTCCCGTCCACTTTAGCTCCGCCAGCGCCGGATTGGATTCCGTGTGTGGGTCCCCAAGAATTCCTCACGATCCATGCATTTTTAGTCCATCCTACTATGACTACAGCGTGTCCCTTTCCGGAAGCTTTTGCAACGTCTTCGCCCTTCTCTGTCGGGTAGTACACGGAATTAGGCTCGCCGGTTAACCACCAGCCGGTTTTGTTTTTGTTGTTCATGAACGAGTCCAAAACTTGAAAAGAGGTGGGAACGGGACCGTCCATAAAAATGTCTCTTTTCAGATTCTCCACGTTGGCATTGTCTGGAATGCCTAAATGCCAGGTGTGCACATCGCCTTGACAATTCAATTTCACATCCGCTTCCGGGCACTGCTGACCTATTTGACACCCTGGAACTTCCATCATACATCCAAGAGTGCCGTCCCCCGTTTTGTTGGGCTGCCAAGTCAAATTGGGTCCGGTGGGATCTCTTACATTTTTAGAATTAGAAAGCCATGTCTGAGGGTACGGCCAGCATTGGTTGGTTGTCAGTGTAAGGTAGGGCGCCTCAGTGTCGGAAAGACCGATCAACGCGAGCTGCACGTTTCCGCCTTTGCATATATCCGAAGTGGTCGCCCCGGCCATAAGTTTGCAATTGCAAGATGCCAGTTGAAGAGGAGAAGGAACTATAGGTTTGGCGATTGTCCAACCCATTTTTTGCATAGCGATGGCGTATCTGTCGCCCAAAGCAGTCGCGGTGGCTACAGCCCAGCAAGCACCGCAAGCGCCTTGATTGATGAGATTTCCTTGGAATTGCACTTCGAGCCCGGGCACAGTTCTCCAATCCCACTCTTCCGGGACGTCGGGCGCTTGATCCATCAACGCCTGCGCTTTTGCCGTCGAAATGGGGTTCGGCGTCCTTTCCAACGTGGAATCGTACATGAAAAAATAGTTTTGGGGATCAATCTCTTGTTCGTCTTCTTCTGATGTTTTCCCTTTATTCCAAGCGCCCCACGGATCAGGCTTTTTTGGAGGAGAATAGTCGCATACTTTAGGGCGCACATTCAAACCGGTCACAACAGTACACGCATCGTTTCCGTCATCATTGGGATCAGAACCTACTTTTTTGTTTTTGTTACTCATTTTATTGGTTTGTTTTATTACACAAAACTTAAAATATAAAAGGGTATTATAAAAGAATGCCCAAAAAGAACAAAAAGAAAAATAAGAAGCCGAGAGAAACGGTCAAAAGAGAGTTGGTCTTCAAACGATTTCAAGAAGAGTACGCGATGATTACTAAAAAGCTCGGAGATCGTCGAATGCTTGTGAAAATGCCCGGCTCTAACGTCGAAACGATGGCCATCATTCCCGGAAGGTTCAGAAAAAGGTGTTGGTTCGACATTGGCGACTTGTGTTTGATTTCTCAACGAGAATTCCAGGACTCTAAAGTTGACATCGTATACAAGTACACAGCGGAGGAAGCTCGCGAACTTTGTCGGGTGGGAGAGATACCAGCACAGTTTGCCTCCGCCAACGCCGCGGAGACTCTGGCGGAGGACGAAACGGGTATGACAGACGCGTTTGAATTCTCGTTTGACGAAATTTAATTTCTACTTGAATAAATAATGAATTTGCCATTAGTTATCCTTATTGTGTGCTTAGTCGCTGTCATCGCTTTTCTCTCCTATCAATCCCATACGTGTTCCAAAAGCAACGATATCACGTTGACAGAATACGGAAAGCGTCCCACTCACTCGAAGTTTCCCCGAGTTGTCGTTACCATAGACGGCTGCAAGGGCGATTTGGACGCGACGATAAAGTCTGTCTTGTCTCAATCGGTGAGAGTGTCGGAAATAGCCACCGGCATACACGACGACGACAAAAAAGAAACCTGCAAAATATCTGACATGTGCAAGTCCGTTCTCAATCGGTATAAAGACCCGTACCAAAAAGGCACAGTGAAAAGTACTTTCGAAAGAGAACTGGAAGCGGACACGATAGTCGTGTTTGTGAAGAGAGGGTACACCTTCTCCGCGCCCGACGAACTCGAAAAACTTTTAGACAAGTGGACTCCCGAAGCTCCAATTCAAAATAAAAATGTGTCCGTTATGAATGGAAACCAGTGCACGTTCTAGACGCTTCGCGAAGCGTCATCGCGGAAGCAGACATTTTATACTTATTATTAGTATAAAATTTAACCAGGTTTACGTCGCGACCGGTACGGTGTTCACACTGGAGCTTCCGCCTAACGCGCCAAACGAGCCGCCCAACGACTTGGGCATCATGCGCATCTGGTAAAGTTCAGCGTTGCGCTTGCGCATCAGACTCTGCATCATACTGGTTCTGTGCTCTATCGTCGCGTCTCGGAAGGCGTTGTTCGCCAATTCTCGAATGTTTCGGGTGTTGGGGTTTCCGAGCGCCGACCCCTCCGGACAGGGCTCGTACTTGTCAGCCCACGGATTAGTGTCTATCTTCGATCTGGCAATGTAGTTCGGCATTCGAATGGTGTTTACGTCTTCGTAGTAAAACCGAGTTTGCCCTGTCATCGGCTCATGATAAGCGCGGTTGCTCGCGCCGTAACCGTAGTATCGAGGATCTGTCACCGTGGTGGCGTTCGGAGATTGATCCGGCTCCTCGGGCGGCGGAGGCTTGTACAAGTTCGGATCGTGAAGCTGGTAAAGCAAGTCTCCGTCCTGCTCAGAAAGCGTCGTCGGAGGAATCTGACTGGTCAAACTAATACCTATCATAGAATTGATAGGTTCAATGATCTGAGAGTTCGAATAAACTCCCGGAACAATCGTCTGGGTAAACGTGTCGGAATTCAGCTGCGCGGTGGCCGGACTTTTCCCCCCCTCCGATGCTGCGAAATTGGTGGGCAGCCCTACTTTCAGGTTGTCCACGTGGTACCCGTTGTTGATGATCATGCACTTGTCATCCACCAATTTGTCGCAGGTCGTGCACGGAAGAATGCGAGCCTTGGTTCTCCCGATCAAACTTTGGTTCTCAGATGCGAATTGATTTGCAGCAAACAGGTCAGCTAAATAAGAACCTGGCTGGGGATTTCGACTTCCAGGCGTATACATGCAAGCTGGTACAATATCACCACCTCCTTGGGCTGCAAATGTATTGCTTAAACACGGTTCGTTCGATCTCAAATCTACTTCATTATACGAGCCGCATTTTGATTGTGCGATAGCCTTTTCAGCTGGATCCTGCGGGTCTATATCCACGGACCTAGGATTTATAGTACAAGTAGCTGGTGTTTGTATGAATCTTCCAGAGGGGTCTCCACCTAGGGTCGGTACTACGCTTGAGGGGTTTCTACCTATGGTTGGTACTTCGAATCCTTCTACAACATTGTCGTTTTTATCGTCGGCGCCGTTTTGTTCGCCGTTTCCATCATCGGCCGGTCGAGGCGTTTCTGTTTTGACTACTACTTCGTACTCGTACCCCTTTTTGGGTTGGTGAATGGGCTTCGGGTCGCTTTCACAGGGTTCTGTGTTGGGCAATTGATACGATTGCGCGGCAATCATACCATTGTCCGGGGGCAACGGTATGGGCAGAGGTCTAACCAGGTATCCGCTCGAGAAATCGTCAAAGGTGGACTCTTCATTTATTCCGGATCTAACCACTAGATTATTCGTTTTCCAAAACTCAATGTCTTGAGATGGAGCTACTACAACGGGCGGAATCAAAAACTTGGGATTCGCTTCGCCGACCAGCTTTTGGCTAGGAGAAGTCCAGTTTTCTTCGTTTACGCCCGTCGACCTCGGAGCCGCCAGAACTCTTTCTGTTTCTGGCTGGTTGAGCATCAAGCCCAGTTGTGAGGTGCCAGCGCAGCCCGTTTTTCCTCCGTCCATAATGTAATTGTCGTACGCTGTATTCACTCCCTTCTTGTCCAAAACGATCTTGCATCCGGGCATGGCGTCTCTGCACTCTCCTGCCGGACACGGGACATCTTCCGAGGGAGCCGGACAAGCGACACAGGGACTGTTGACTCTGTGTTTTGCGTTATATTTTTCTGCTAAGCCTACTGCGTAATTGGAACACTCGCCGCCTGAATCGTTGGCTCTTTTTTTAACGAGACGGCTTGGGTGAACAAACTTTTCTATAGTTCCTCTCATTTTATTTACGAAAAATATAAATTTAAACAGGCATAGTTTTTGCAATTAACTGCATCTAATTGCATCCAAGTCGACACGCAATTTCATAAACCCGGTTCCCGCTCTGGACTTTTTCCCCAGAACAATTGACGCGCTATTCCCACTAGCGCTGTCCACAGACCCAGCCAAACTGGCTTGCAAAAAGTTCTCCAGACTTTCCTCGAACGAGGCTTTTCCCAAAACGGAAGAGTTCTCGTTTTTGAGAGTGTACCTGGAGATCGAATTAATCTCGCCGGAATACGTCATCCTATCGATCAGGATAGAAGTGTGGGCTGAGTTGATGCTGCCCATAATCGAACTGAACTCTTGACGCAAAGATTCTCTCGCGGCTTCTACCCCGAGCATATCGTAGACGTCCCAAATGTTGTTGGAGACGGTTCTCTCAAAATCTATTCCTGGAAAAAGCATAATTTTTTGATAGTCAGACCCCACCGTGCGCACAAACCATTCTTCTTCTCCTTCTTCTGTGCGCTTTTTCTCGTAGAAAATGTGATCTATGTTTTGTATACCCGAGATGCTCACATCTAACAAAGCCGGAATGACAGATTCATTGATGTACTCGGCATCGTTTACCAAGGATGGCGAAACGGGATTGACAAAAAGAGCCAGCATGTTAGAGTTTCGCGATCTTTTTACTTCCACGTCGACGTCGCCAAACCCTTTTCTGATTCGATTCACAACATCCTGGGGATACACGCCGTATCGGTACAAAACTTTCCATCTGAAATGAAACTCGACACAGTCTCCGTGATTGCACCAGTTCAACACCCCGTCTTTCAACGTGAGATGCTTGATGTTGTTGCAAAGCGAAACGACTTCGTTGAAAGTGTTGGGTCTGCACGCAAAGAAGATGGAAGTGTTTGTGATCTTGGGATTCCTGGTCGCCGACAACAACTCTTGAAACTTGGGAACGCCGGCTGTCATAGCTGCTTCAGATATGCCGGCGTGATGAAAACTGTTCAAAGTCATCTGAGTGTTCATCTGCCCTATAGACTGCGCGCATATGATTCCCACCGATTCTCCCGGCGCAATTATGCTTCCTCTGTACTTTTTAGCAAGGATGTCTTTGAATCGCGAGAATTTGGAAGGGCGCAGCTTCACTTTCTTCAAATAGTCTCTGAAGGCAGATTGGGTTTTTGCTCGAAATGCTTTCGCAGATCCGCTCGGTATAGAATTAGACAATGGAATGATCTCCAACAATTCGGAGATCTGAGATTCGGTCAACAAGATTGCATCGTCGCTTTTCATTTTTGATAAAATACAATCCGTTTAAAACCGATCATTTTTATTTTGAGCAACGATACATAATCGAATAAAAGATTAATTATAAATAAATGAGCAATGGATGGTATCAAAAACAATCTAGTCCTGATGGATCCTGTGTGTGTTTATACAAAGGTCCATCATACGGACCGAAACCACAAGGCTCGGATGTATACGATGGACTAAACGCGTGCATCGCGGCAAATCCGACATGCACAGGACAAGAAAAAACACAAGTGTGGCACCGACAAGATTTTTCTCCATCTGACCCCTACTGGAAACCAAACCCTTTCAATGATCGAAAATGTGCATGCATTCCGGGGGAGTTTGATTCTTCAAAAGTAAACCACGGAAACTTGGTAGCGTGCTATCAAAGCACGGAATGTAAACCTATCGACGACTTCTGGGAACCAACACTCTCTGCTGATAATAAATGCGTTTGTAAACGCGCCTCGGGACCATCCGCGGCGAGGAAATATTACGGAACAGCCCTTTCATGTTCTGAACACGGCGGCGGATCTAGCGGTTGCGGTGTTCCAAAGATGTGGATTAGAACCAGTGGATCGGATGGAAAATGTTTGTGTCAAGAATTATTGGATATTAGAGACGATGGATATGTGACCTATTCTAGTCCTGATACTTGCGTAGCAAACTCCAAATGTTTTAAAATGTCAAATGTGCGATATATTGCTAACAACAGTCAAAGATATTGCACGGACACAACACAAGAAGATTTAGATCAAAATGGGTATCCGTCAGGCTTTGTTGGTCCGTATGACCATTTGGGCGACTGTATCAATGTTGGAGGACAAAGTGATTTGACTGTGTACAAGCTAGATCCGAAAAAAAATGATCGCGGAAGAGCTTCGTGCGGAGTGTGCCCGTATGATTACTGCGCAAACCTTGAAAAAGACCCTTTGTATGCCGGAACCGATGTCGATGTTAACACTGGAACTTATCCTGGAGAGCCTAATCTATTTATGTGCTTTGATTCAAAAGGCAATCCATCTGGCCCTCCAACGACAGATCCAATAATGTGCGGAGAAGGCAAAACTTGCTGCAATATAAGGACTTGCGATGGACGTCGAGATCCATGCAAAGGACGGGGGGACGAAACGATGTGTATTTCTGAGCCGATATCAACCTATCATTCGTGCGCTTACTACAATACTGAGTCAAAATGTGGAACACAGGAAGCTTGTATATGGACAAAAGGACCACCCGCAGAATGTCGTTTGAAAAGCGAGTGCAAGTTTTGCTCGCAGAATCAAGGGAAAGGATACGGACATCCACTGTGCGTAAGAAAGCAAGATTCGTGCTAGTCTTTTTTAGGAAAATTTTTTTTTATTAATTCTATCAAAGTGTTCACAACAGGTTTCACGTCATACGTAGTTCCTGTATAAGTGCCGATTACAAATCCTAAAATAAATCTTATCATTATTTATTTTAGTTTAATTAATTCATCAGCACCCCTATTTGGAAAAGTTTGTCGAACTCGATTTACGACAGGTCTTTCCATCCGATACGAACACGCCCCCCACCTTGCCGTTCGCGTCCACAGACGTGACTCGCACCTGCTCCCCGGATCGCGCACCCTTGACTTTCATCACGATGTCGCCGACACGAAACCCGGATGCGCCAGCTGCTCTCCCTGGGGAAGAAGGTTTGGCGCTCTTCTTCTTTTTCTTTCTCCTCTTCGGGCACAGAGCGTTTACCAGAGAAAAGTCTTTTCGGTTTCCGCCGTCGGCCAAAAACTGGTCTAGCAGCTCCGAACTGAGCTTTTTCATCTCTGCTTCGTACTCCTCTTTACTCTGGTACTTTTCCTCAAACTCAGAAACCTTCATCTGTTTGACTCGACCTTTTCCAGAGGAATCCTTGAGCTTCACGTAACGGCGCACGTCCCCCGAACCGAAATCCTCCTCTTCGTATCCGACAATCATCCACAACTTTGGGATTCGCGGATTGCTTTTGTTCTCGTTCTTGGCGCAACCCCATTTCATCGAGTACAAAACACGCTTGGCACGAGCCGGACTCTTCGGTTTGCGGGCCGGGCTTTTCGCCTTGACTCTAGACTTTCCGTATGCGATCTTTTCCAGAACCTCGAGCTCGTCCAGAAGACTTTTCGCAAAACCCGATGAAACGAGGGGGGAAATGACGGCACGTCCCTTTTCGTCGAAGCCCACTCCCTCCTGTCGAAGCTTCATCTTGATCTCGGCAATGGATCGTTCAGCATCAATCTTGGTTTGCTTCTTGGAAGATCTCTTTCCGCTAGTCCTTCTCAACCTCTTTTTGATAATGAGATTTACCAGAGCCTTCCGTCGATCGCTGAGCCCTTTGTTCTTTTTCAAAAGAGAGTCGACTTCTTTCTCGCTGGAAACCTCTTTCGCCAAGTCTTTCAGCTCGATCATATCCATCTCACTCAGCCTTTTTGTTTGGACGACCGGAGGTCCCAGATCCAACTCGACCATATCGTCCGACTCTTCCGCAGGGCGACTCTCTGCGGCGTAGCCTGGACTGTAAGGCATATAAGCAGGACTGCCCGGATTGTACGCAGGACTTCCCGGATCATATACTGGACTGCTTATGACTCCGTAATCCGGACTGCCCGGAACGTATCCAGAGTCCGGACTGTAGTCGGGCGCATCTTCGTCGTCGTCGTCCAAACCTTGAAGCGCAATACGACTAGCGAGCTCGTAT
>Ga0208645_1001556_pt1 | contig 19774 bp, 39 predicted proteins | sample VirMetDEL_Sep_01_FD_184519 | JGI IMG/M metagenome (GOLD analysis project Ga0208645, IMG submission 184519) | Aqueous microbial communities from the Delaware River and Bay under freshwater to marine salinity gradient to study organic matter... | ecosystem: Environmental > Aquatic > Marine >... | reverse complement strand
CATGCATATCTTCATTCACAATAGGTAACTTCTCAACGTGATGACGTTCTACTGAGAAGCCAACGCCAGTGCCACACATTAAGATGTACATTGTCTCATCAAATGCACGTGGGCTATCAATGGGTACGTATGAACAATTGTATCCACCTACATGGCAACGGTCCAGTGCTGGTCCAGATGTCATTAAGGCTCTCATGCTTGGCATGATGTCTTGGTTCAGCACCGCATCTTCCAACTCTAGGCGCAGTTCAACTGGTAACTTATACTTATGGTTTGCCTTTAGATGGCTCTCCATGTAATCAAAGTAACGTGAAACTGTTTCAGTCCAAGTCTCACGCCTCTGCTCATCTTCTTTCCACCTTGCGTAGCGAGATAACGCAATGAAGTTCTGATAGTCTGTAGGTAAATGATTACTTAACATGGGGTCACTCCTGTATGGTTCTAATGTTTTTAATGTGTATGCCTTCTATATCATAGAAGTATTCTTGTATTCCTTCTTCTACCTCTTCTGATACATTCTCATCAGCAGGTACAGGATAATCTTCTGGGTCTACATCCATAGTGATGAACATCTTAACTCTTATCATCATAGCAGCCCTCTACTTCTTCTATTAACTTGTCTAAGTACCAACGTGCTTTCTTTAAGTCCTCAGTGCCATTCTTGTAACGATAACGCCATACGTATTTCATAATATTACCCTGTAGGTAATACTCAAAACCTTCACCTGTAGCTGCTACAATGGCATCAATACATTCAATGCCAGCTTGATTGTAGTGAGGTGGGCTGTTTACCATTTCATCTTTATTTGTATCAACTACTTTCATTTTTCCACTCTCTATCTCTTTCATTATATTATAGTAAGAAGTCATTATGCGCTACCTTTAGTGCTTGTGTTGAAGTCAATTTTTACTACGTTACCTTCTTCACCAACAATCTTTGGCTTACTTTCTAACTCAACTTCATACTCTTTGTCAACAGTCTCAACAACATAATTGTGAACTAATTCTCTGAAGTCTTCGTTTAGTTCCATGACAGGTATTGTTGACGCTAGCATTTTACAAAAGTGCATCATTTGAAAGTAGTCATCATCACTTAAATTGTTTTCGGGCTGTGTTACAACAGCAACATCAATCTCACCATTCCAAGAGCCTTCATCATCTAAGTAGGGTCTAACTCTTATAATAAAGTCTTGTGGTTCTACTTTATCGTAATTAATATTATCCATGTTCACTTTCTCCTTTTTATCTTGCTACCACCAAATTTAATAAATTTTGGATGTTTATTATTGCCTTTTTCTTTTAGCCAATCTTCTGGAATGATGCGGTCATAACATCTGAAACCATACTTATCACACCACTCTCCATAGGTAGACTTAGCACCCTTACGTAGCTTACGTCTACTGTTCTCAAAGACAAATCGTATATCAAGATTAGGATGCTGCCGTTTGACTGCTAAATGTTTACGTCTATCTGCAGCCGTGAACATTCCTTTTGACTCAATTATAATGCCGTTTGGAAGTATAAAGTCTGGCGTATAGGTACGGTAGGCTAGGTCTTCCCATTCAATCTTAACACACTCATATCCGAAGTCAATGTTTAACCCCTTGAGATAGTCAGATATCTTCACCTCTAAGCCTGACCGATACCCATACTTACGTGCCGCTTTAAATTGTTTAAAGTTAGGCGGCATCGTATTCTTCCGATAACTTAATGTACTGAACAATCTTAGGCTGTTTGGCCTGTGACTTAACTGCTGGTCTTTCAATAATCTCAGGCCAACAATCATACTTGAACGAACAAAAAGTACAATTCTTATTGAGTACTAAGTTACCTGTTTCTTCCCTTCTGAATGTTTCTTTCTCTGGTTTAAAACACCGTTCAAACTTATTCTCTTTTAGTTTAGCAACAGTCTCTTCTACCTTTTCAATTTCTTTATCTACGTCCATCCATTTAGCTGGCACATATTTAAAGTCACCATTGGCTTTGTTTACAACCCACCAGCCACCTGCTTGTTTTCCTGAAGCCTTTGCATACCCGGCAAGTTGTGCGATGTATCCAAAACCATCACTGCTTGCCAAAGTATCGTAGGACTCAAACTTGTTTGTGTAGGACCAGTTGGAAGCTGATTTAATATCATCAACTGCATCCCGAATGACAATATCATATGTGCCATTAATGCTAGTATCAGACAACTCCAGAGTAACCGTTTCGCTATCTTCATATTTTACTCCTGCTTCTTTTAATAATCCTTTAAAGACAGCTTCAACAATGTCTCCAAGCATCATGTTCATAATAAATGTTGTAGGTAAAGGCGTGGCAACTTCAGGCTTATTCTTCTCATACCACAACTGGCATGAAGGTCTGCCTATGTTAGACATACGTAACCTGAAGTCACCTTTACGCCCCATACTGTTGAATTGACGCTTCATGGCATCCTTTACATCAGATGCCACTTGTTCAATGGTTTCAGCAGACATGGTTGTTTTTCCAGCTACTGCATCTTCCATGTATTGATGCAACGCCAACTCATCAGGATGGTTCATTAGGCTACCTCATCGTCAAGTTCAATATCAACAAGGCCATCTACAACATCCACATCGTCTTCATCCATTTTAGAGTTTGCTTTATCTGACCATGCATTTGCAACATATGTGTTGTAGTTATCTACCCAACTCATAAAGTCTGCAAAAAGTTCTTGTTCTGTATCAGTTAGGTCAAGGCTGTTAGTGATATCCAAAGACACGGATGGAAGATAGAATGAACCACCATTTGGTAACTTACGTTCTAATGTAGTACAGGTAATATTGTGCTGTACAGGTAGACGTTTCATCTTAGCCAACTTTGCTAGTGGGTCTCCAACAATCTTGAATGCATCACGATTATCAATCTCCCAAATGAAAGGTGTAGTGTCTAACTCAACATCCTCGCCTCGCTCGTTTATAGGATTTACAAAATCTACTGTACCAAATATTGCACGTACACGTTTAATCTGCTTGATTAAATCTTGCATCTTATCTGGTAGTGCCTTGAAGTCTTTGATGTAACCAGCAGTTTTACCGCAGTTAAAGCCACCGCTATCGTCCTTCAGGTCAGATTCCATCTTAGAATCATCTGTCATAAAACTCTTAATGAAACGATTTGGTGTCTTGTCATTTCCCTTTACAAAACGCTTGTACATAAAGCGTTGTAGGTAAGGGCGAATAATTACAGAGTTAGCATAGTAGGTAGGCCCATCTGGAACATCTAAACGGTATGTGCCGCCAGATACTACTTCCATATTTACCATCTTATCATTCACTTCTGTCTGCCCCATTATGGGTGTGTGATTGATACGCATACGAGCAAGTGAGCCACCAGCCCCCTTACTTTCTGCATCTGCAGCAATGCCCATAGCTTTAGCCATAACTGCAAAATTGTTGGTATCAATTGTTGTTAATTGTGTCATATTTTTTCTCCTATGTTTTTTGAAAGTCCAGTAGTTATATCAGATAACGTCTTTTGTGTCAAGCCAATTCTCTCCTATTTTTGATTCTAATAGAAGGGGTACATTAAATGTAACTCCCCATCTTAGTTTAATTAAGTCTGATAACTCATTGTTTGTTCTGTTTATTACATCAATTACTTCTCTCTCTTCATCTGGGTGGACATCAATTACAATACTGTCATGTACTGTATTTACTATACATGACTGCATACTGTCAAGCAGTTTTTCTATGTGTAGCAAACAAAGTGGCACAATATCTGCTGTAGCAAATCCCTGCACTGGATAGTTTTTTATCTGTGTGAAGTGTGAGACACGACCAGATGACTTACGTACCACATCAGGAAAAGCATACTCACGACCAGAAGGTATCTTTATCTTCTGCTTTGTTACAGCTTCTTTAGCCAATCTGGTATGCCAAGCTGAGACTCCTGTGTACTTTTCGTTGAAGTGTGTGTAGTACTCTGCTTCGGCAGGTGTGCGTCCGAACCCCGTTGCCCCGTAAAGGGGCGCAAAGGTGTGTGCTTTTGCAGTCTGCCTATCCGTAGGCTGACCAGCTTCACTAATAACTTTAGCGGTGTATGAGTGTACATCAAACCCAGTAGATACTTCTTCAATTGCGACTCCATCTTGTGATAAAAATGCTGCGGCTCTGAACTCTAGCTGTGCCATGTCAGCCTCAAGTATCTTACCACCGTTAAACCTAGATACAAACACCTTCTTTACGGGAAATGTACCACCTCTTGGCATGTTCTGCATGTTAGGGTCTGCCCCAGATAGTCTGCCTGTTGCAGTTCTATGCTGAAGCAAACGGACATGAAGTTTACCGTCCTGCTTTGTGTGTGTAGATATACCATCCACAAAAGATGACAGGTAAGTGTCAACAGCAGATAGTCTACGTACCTTGGATAAGAAGTCTACAGCATCATGCATACCCTTTGCACGTGCAGCACCTTCAAGTGTTTCAAGATTCTGCTTACTTGTGCTGAACCCATTTGCCGATGCCCATTTAGCTGAAGGTGGCTTGAACTTTAGCCCAGCAAACTCAGGTGTGTCTTTAAATATAAAACCTACAGTGTCACAGTTCTTACAGCGACTAGGCTTTGCAAATAATGTGCCATCCTTTTTTACCTTACGGATGTAACCAGTACCAGAACATTCTGAACATTGCTCTGCAACTGTCTTATATAAACGCCTAGTACCAATACTAATTGTAGAACGAAAGTCGCTGTCATCCATATAAGGGTCTATGCGACTTGCCCATTCAGTCTTGTCAATAACCTTACGACCATAAATTACCCAAGATAACTGTTCTGGACTATTAAGATTAATAGGGCTATCACCCATAAGATTCCTAACGTGTATTTGTAATGCATTTTCAAGTTCTCTTCTCTCCTCTTCAAACTCTTTGCGTACTTCCTCTAACTTATCTTTATCCACAGCAAAGCCACGTGTGTATATACGTGCTAGACAAGCCGCCATTTCATTAGACAATGTAACTGTACCCATAAGACCAGAATCATCTGGTGTATTTAAACGATACATTAGCTTGTCAGAAAGCTGCTGTGTAGCATGTAAGTCAGCAGATAGGTACTCAGCTAACTCATCTGCTGGTATATCACGAGTGCTGTAGCCCTGCTTAAAGTATGCTTTGAGTGTATCCTGTTTCTTTGTGTCCAACTCATATCGTTCAGCACAGGCTTCCAGAGTAAGGGGCATCTTTAGCCCACGTTGTAGTACATACTCTGCAAGCATAGTGTCAAAGACAGGGCCATCATACTTAAAGCCAGACTCCCATAACCATACTAAATCATATGCTGCATTGTGACAGATAAGAACAGTAGCCTTGTCTAATTCTTCTTGCACAATGTTGTGACCATTTGTTGTAGCCTCACGCTCATTATGGTCAAAGAATATTAAATGCTCTTCACCCTTGTCATTCAGCATACCAACCATAGTTAGTGAGTTTTCAGGCTCAAAGGGGTCAAGGTGCATTTTACCGTTGCGGTTAGTTGTAGTATTTTCTACATCAAGTGTTAGTTTCATTTATCTTCTCCTTATGTTGTTCAAGATACCTAACAGCATTTTTAACAGTTGTCAAGTCATCTCTAAATCCACCAAGACCATCATTACAATGTTTACATATGTAACCACGAAAAGTGTTTGTATCATGGCAGTGGTCAAGAACCCATGTGCCTAATAATTTCTGTCCATACTTATTTACCTCATCAATAGTACGTTCACAAATCCTACACTGATAGTCAGGGTCTTGGGGGTATATATTATCTTTTCTTAAATCAGCAATTACTTTACGATGTCCTTTCTGACAAGAACGGCATGTACGCTTTATCTCTGCTTCACCTGTTTTAGTATAGGACATCTGCTGAAAGTTTGTGACGGGCTGTCTGATATCGCACTTAATACATACTAACCCATCTTCACAAACCTCTTGTACTACTTCAAACATTTCTATCTGAGACATTATGCTGTGTACCTTGCAGTCCTGTACTCAAGTTCACAATGAACCACACCATGCCAACCTGTCAGCTTATTTTTAACTACATTCAGATGACGCTGTGTGTCTTCCTCATCTTGTCCATCCACTACAGGGTTCTTGGCAATCAGCACCATAAGGTCAGCCTCTGCTGCTTTACCTGTACGTGAGCCTTCCATCATGCTCTGGTTGAGTAGTACCTTACCCTCTGCCTCTGCTGATAGCTGAGACATATAGAAGACAGCGCACTCATGTTGCTTGGCAATCTGACGGGCATGAATAGCGTTAGCCTTTAGTGCTTCATCTTGTCTAGCAAAGCCACCCTTTGCAAACTTATCACCCATGTCTAGTAGCACAATGTCGGGCTTGTATGATTTGCATATTGACTCCACCCAATTCATATCACGACCAGTAGCATCCTTAATCTTAATTCGTTCCTTTACAGGTTGGTATAAATCACGAGCCTTGCTAGGATTAGCTTTAATCTCTTGCATAGTCATACCAGTAGCGGCAGTCAAATATCTTGCACCCACACGGTGATAACCTTCTTCATTACACAAGATAATGCAGTTAGCACCCTGATGTGCGAAGCCACCCGGACTAGCAATAAGTGAAGCATGGAATGATGTCTTACCTGTATTGGGTCTTGCACCAATCTCAATCAAGTGTCCATCATTAACACCCTCTACTTTGCGTGTAAGGCTAGGTATGTTGAATGTCCAACGTGCTTCTAGGTCATTGCGTGATAGTAGTGTCTCCATGTCAATGTCATCCCACTCCACGTTAAGGTTAGGCGTGAAGTCATCACCGTACTGCTCAAGCAATATACGTAATGGCTCAAGGCTGGACTCAGAACCATTGACATAATCAAAACCAAGATTAGCAATGTCTTCACCAATAACCTGTTGGAACAGCTTGGATAGCACCTCTTGTGCCACATCACTGCCCATAGGCTGCTCTTTCTTTATTTGTGTAAACAGAGAACTGTATGCCTGTTTCTGTGCTGTAGTCATAGTTGGATTGTTTGACATAAACAATGCCTCAATCTCATCTGGCAATACACTACGCTCATACCTGTCCATAGCTGTATCAATAGCCTGTTTAATCTTACGCACATCTTTACTGAACAGTCTATCAGGGCATCTTGAACCACGATGCTCATCGTAGAACCCTTTGTCCATTAAACTTCTTACGAGTGATAATTCCATAATTCTTCTCCTGTGTTGTGTAACATACTTATGTCGGTTGGGTTGCGGTATTTTAGGTCATCATTTAATCGTAGCACTTTAACTGTATTAACGTGACCACGTAATTCTTTGGCAAACGCTAGGGTCTTTGGTAATGCATCGGGGTCTAGCGCAATAATTGCCGTTGAAAACTGTGTGAGATACCTCTTGTGTGATTCAGACAGCGATGTTCCCAACACAGCTACCCCAACAAAAACCTCACTGCCTACAACTGCGGCACTCACACAGTCCTCAACAACTACAGCCACCTTACCTGAACCATACGAGTAAGGCAAGTCATTTTTTCCATATCTTTTCCATTTAGGTAATCTGCCAGATAATGCACGACCAGTAGCATCAACCATAATGCCGTTATGTACGATAGGAAACACTACTCTGTTTTCTTTTACATCATACAAAAGGTTTAGATTAGTTGCGTGTATGCACCAATCATCACAAAACTGCATTACTTCTTTTCTGTTTCCATGTGATACTACACAATCGGGCAACTCAAAGTCTGCCTCTACGTTATTATCTTTTTTACTGAAGTTAGCACGTATGTCATCCACAGATAAGTGCGTACGCTTAGAGCCTGAAAGATTACAGGATGCTTTGTAACAATTCCACAGTAAGTGACCCATGTTGTTGGTCACAGAGAATGTCTTAAACCCATTACAGTTAGGACAATTCATTCTCTTTGTTTCTCCATTACTAATGTCTAAATCACTTATAGTGTTATATATATTATACATGTTATACACTTTCCTTTGCGGCACTGGTAATGCTTTTATCATGCATTTTTCTCTGTGTCAATGCATAATCTGCACTTTTTAAAGTATTTTTTATGTATGGTTTTACTGATTGTGGGTTAGCATGTCCTGTGACCGACATAATTTGTCCGATACCGACACCAGCCTCAACCATTTCTGTTGTTCCCGTCCTGCGTAAATCAGATAGACGTAAATCTTTAGGAAGTCCAGCCCGTTCCATTAACTCTCTGCCAAATAAAGGCAACTTATGTATTGTATAAGGTCTATATTCACCTCTAATTGCGTAAGGTCTTGGTGCAACGTAAGGTTGAAAACCAAAGTCTTCTCTTTGTTGTATAAGCATTACAAACAAATCATCAGAAATAGGAAGAAATACTTCTGCCCTACGCTTAGATTGTTCAATGCTCACTGTCTGTGCATCAAAGTCAATGTTATCCCATGTAAGCATACGCATATCACCAAGACGTTGACACCATTCGTATGCCATCTGTGCAATAAGACCGATGTTGCGGGTGCTAAAATCGCTGTAGGCTACGCTCAATAGCTTCTGTACATCTTCCCTACTCCAAACTGTCTTACGCCTCTCAGAAGTCCTCCTACGCACGTTAGCGAAAGGATTAAGCAAACACAGTTCTTCACGTAGGCCATGATTAAAGACAACACGAGTAGTGGACATAACATGATTAGCCATTGATATGCCCTTCTCGCACCATTCGTTGTATGATGTCTTTGCCATCTTAGTTGTAATTTTATCTGTGTTGTACTGGCAGAGGGCTTTACCCTCTACCTGTGTGTTCTTCATTACGTTCAAAAAGTATTTATATTGTACTTTAGTTTCTTCACGTAACTGTTTGTATTCATAAGAAGAATAGTAATCTTCTATGAGTTTGGACAACTTCATTATGCCGCCACCAATTCTTTGAAAGCTGGTGTGTCAATCCACTGCGACACTTTGTGTTCACGTTGGAACATGGATATTGCTTGTGTGTCATTGCCAGTGTTACGCAGATTAAATCCGTTACGCTCATCAGCATATGAGGCATAGTTAGTGAACGCACTATACAAAGCAAAGACGTTGCGACCACGAGTGCTTACCTCTTGGTTGTACAAGGTGTACATCTTCTCAGCAGCTTTATCAGACTTCATAATTGATTCCAATAATTCTTTTACGTTGACATGAGAAATGCCCATGCTTGCCCACTGCTGTAGTCGTTCTGACTGTGCATAGAATGACTGCCTAGAGTGTTGCAGGTCACTAATAAACCTATCCATGCTGAAGTTAGATGTATTCTTTCTGCGTACCTTGTCATGTTCACCACGAATCATGCCGTTTGTACAAAAGAAATCAATAGCACCAAAGAACACCATGTTAGAACAGCTACCATCAATACCATGCAATGCAATCACACGTTGTGACACTGTAGTTTCGTGACAACTTGTCACAATTTCTGCTGTAACATTTGGTAGCACCATGTCCATCATTACCCACGCATTGTTACGTGCATCTTTCCAACGAATGTTCATCCCTTCACACTCATCTTCGCCTAATGTTTCTGTCATAGTGTTGTGTACACCAGTAAAGAAATCACCGTGGCTGGCACAGGTAAAGCTGTCTCCAACAACACCGATGTATTCACCAGTGTCACCATTGATGACATATTTTTTGTCGGACACTTTGGTTGGCTCAAACTGAACGTCAAAGTTAAGGTTCTCAGGTAGCAGTTCTTCTGCTGTGTATGTAAAATCTAATGGCATAGTATTATTCCTTTCTTAAAAGTTAACTGATGTTGTTTTGTATCACTACATTGAAGAAATGTCAAGTGCAAGTAATACAATGAATATTAGTAGTCCTATAATTATATCTATTGTGTATCTCCCATGTTGAACTGATCTCTTATTACTTGAATAGTATCTTCCAACTCATTGAATGTATCACAGTATATGTAACGAACACCAGCACCATATAGTGCTTCTTGTACAAGGTCTTTAGATAGTTTGTACATATTATGTACTGCAAGCAACTGTTCTGGTGTCAGGTTGTCTAGCCGCACCTGTCTTGCATTACGTTCTGTCTCACGAACCTTCGCCCAATAAGCAATGCGTTCATCCGTATTCATATTCTCTAGTTTCTTTTTGCTCATGCTACTTCTCCTTTCATCCAATGTGGCATATTACGTCCTTTGTTATATCTAGCGAATGATACTTTGTCAACCCTATAAAATCTGCGATAAGCAGTTATAGGCCACAACTCATTTGTTTTTAATTGGTCATGCCCACTAAAACATTGTGGGTGTGGTGTTAAGCCTTGACCATTTGCAGGTATGTGTTCTGTAGCAGCTTTGAGTGCTGGCAACAGTGTAGATGATTTGTGTACCTTGCCATAGCGATGTGTATATTCATCTGACATAGCCTCTAGCAATACAATTGCGTACACATAATTCTCACGACACTCCCTAGCCCAAATGGTGCAGGGGTGATTGAAATGTACTTTCTTGTATAAGCCGTTGGCATCTGCGTATTCATCACCGACATGGTGACGCACTGCTGTTGATAGCATCTGTGCTTCTTCCAATGGCATCTTGACAACGTGTTGGTCACAAAGTGACTTTGATATTGCCGCAGGGTGATGGTCAATAATAAATCTATTCATCCTATTATCCTTTCTAACATTCCACCTATGGCTACATATATCATGTAACCAAACGCAGACCAGATTACAATGAACCCAACAATGCTGGTATCACAGTAACCATAGTCATCCTTTAGTCCTAGCCTTCTCAATAGTTTATCCATATTGATACTCGTAGTTGTAATTATACTCAGCGTCAAGCCAATGCCACGCCTGTTCGTAAGCATAATCCCAGTTTGTATGATAGCCTGTAGCTATGTCATCATCGGCAATACACTTTGCCCAATGGTTAAGACTAGGCTCATGGTCAAGTGGCAGTTCTTCATTCATGCTCACCGCCATTGCCGCGACCTAGCCCACCAAAATACTGTGGCCTGTGCTTGGCTGTTTCAAATACACCCACTGTAATGAACACACCTGCTATCACAACTGCATGTATTGCGGCACTGATACCAAAGGCAACAATGCTGCCCAGATACATACTGAATATGATGCACCACATCCATGCCAATACTTGCATCACCATGTGCCGTGTGTTTGTGTCAGGTATGTGTGACAGTGGGTTGTGTCTGCTGTCCATGATTAGTTTGTATATGTTAGTCATCTGTTTTCTCCTTACGTTTTATCTCATTGCTACACACATAGCATACCAGCTTGTGTGCATATAGCAACCATTCTTTGGGTATGTGCATTGTGTTCTTGCAGTACTGACATATGTGCTTAATCATCTGGATACAACCCCTGCCGCACAAAGTCTGCAAGCACACGCCTCTTGTCTACACCATCCTCTAGCAGTTCCTCTAGCAGGTGATGTATGCTAGACAAAGAGTACTTCAAACAGTATCGCATTTCTTCTACCACTGCCCTGATTAATCTTTCGTCTGGTGTCTCAGTCATCATCTGTCTCCTCAAATGCCTCATGTGCTTCCCAATCACCACCGACTATAATCCAATCTACGTTATCTGCCTGTGCTTTTTTGTATGCTTCTTCTGCATCCTTTGCCTCAATAAATGCGTCTTTGAATATATATTCTGTTGCCATTACTTTGTATCTAGGCATCGTCATTCTCCTGATTAAATTCATTCCATGCCTCAGTGAATACCTCATTGAATGCGTGGTAGTTTGCATCTTCAAATGCAGCTTGGGCAATCTCAAATATGTCTTGTCCTTGCCACTTCACAGATTGTGATAGCTTTATGCCTCGTTCTAAATTATTCATCTTCATTCTCCTTTGGATACCATACATCTACATCACACCCACAGTTAGGGCAGTGTAGGTTAGTGACCATAGCCATGTTCTCAGACTCATCTGATATGTCGTGGTCACACTGCCATATCAGTTCTGTTTTACAATGCCAGCAATTCATGTGTCAATCTCCTCTGTCAATGTCCAACTATGGCGGCAGTTAGTCTGCCAGTTATCGTTAATCCAATCACACTCATAGACTGTGCATACAATCTCCTGTGTAATGTCATCACGCCAGATGTTAAAGTCAAACATCCTGTCACCTATTTGATAACCATACCATTGGTCATCTTCTTTATCTTCCATGAACTCCTGCAAGAACCCAGCCCTGTAGTGGGCGGTCAGCATACTGCGTTCATAGTCTGATAACACAAGGTCAAAGCCGCTGTCATAATTGTCAGTCATAATATTCATCCCTTCTGTTCTGATTGCCTGTGTGTTTACAGTGACAAACTTTACACACTACACGGCACTTGTCAATCTCTCTCTGTATAACACGCCATGCGTACTGAGCCATCTCACCTACGTTATGCAATTTAGTTGATGGGTCAATGTGGTCAAACTCCAGCAACATAGCTATGTGTTTGCGCCACTTCTTTGCATACTTGTGCTTGCCAAAACCACATACCTCACACCCATGCTCTAGCTTGATGTCATCAATTAGAGATTTATGTAATTGATATCTTGTCTTTTGGTTCTTTTTCTTCTGCTTCACATTCTTACGAAACGCCTTTGGTGTACGCCACTCAAGGCCGGAAATAAGTCTAGGGTTCAAGCCCCATAATATCTTACCATCATCACGCACAAAGCCACGCTGAATGGTTACATTGTAATCTTCTGGTGTGTACTGCATTTTTATCTCCTGCGTTGGGGTGAGCAGTTTAGTGTCATACTCAGGACAGATTTTGTGACGAGTTGTCACATTTAAGTAGTGTGTCCAAAACTTAGTTGGTGGTCACGCCACTGCTGTCTAGCCCGGATTTTCTGCTTACGTTCAAGCCTACGTACCTCACGCTCAGTTAGGCTACGAGTTTTCTTTACCCGTATCTTCTGAAACAGTACTTCTTCTTTCTCTCTTCGCATCTTGTCGCTCCTTCTTTTTGTTATATTTCTTGCGGTCAGGCACTGTAGATGTTCTGCGTCTACTTTGCAGCAATGCCCTAGCCACAGGATTTATACGTCTTATGGTCACTATACCACTGCCTTGAAGTTCTCGTCAACTTCCCATGCAGTGACAGTCTCAGCCATACGCACTGCCTCATCCCATGTGTTGTATGATGAAAGGTGAGTGCATCTATCTGTTACTTTATCACACACCTCAAGTGTCCAGCACCCGATGTCCTTGATAATAGTCACCCTGTCCTGACAGTTAGTGCCACGATATACACCTTTAGTGCCATCTTGTAAGCGAAAGTTACTCATCATTGTTCATCTCCCGTTTCATTACGTCAGACAATATGTACTTACAGACATTGATATTCTGCCTCGCACGTTCATGGTAGCCTATAGCAATCTCCTCTTGTACGTTGGACAATATAGACATCACCATCATTGGAAGCCCACCCATCAGTGGTTCATTTGCACTGCGCATTTCATCATCAATTTCAGATGCCAGCATACCATACATGTCAAGTTGTTGTTGTATCTTATTCATATCAGTTCTCCAAATCCCTTGCAAATTCTACCCATGCAATAATCTTGAAACATACTGCGGCTAATAACATAATCCCTGCAGCTAGAGTGTCACCATCAATCATATATAAGAAAGACAATAACATATAGCACAATGTGATTGCAATACATATGCACCAACTAATCATAACTTCACCCTTCCATCTTCATCTATTAGAATTGATTGAACATTCACACGATAGCCAAGTGTACGCAGTTCCCTTGCCTTTGCAGATGCTATCTCAAGTGCGTGTGTCATGTGATGACAAGCCCATTTATCTGCAAGGTGTGGTGTAGGTGTATAATTTACCAAGAATATTTCAGTCATTTTAGTCTCCAATTTTTGTGACAAGTTGTCACGTTTTTAATTAAGAACAAAACCAGATTGGTCGTGTACGGCTTTGCCCTTTGCGTACAATGCCCTGACAGTACCCTGTGGGGATAAATACGTCAAATCATCATCATCACCCGACACAACATCCATGCCCATAAAAGACTTAGGAATACTTGTCTTGTATCGCCACACAACAGCAAAGCGCATACCCATAGCACGTGCAGTCTCAACAGACTTCTGGTATGTATCCACGCCACTGTAGCTGAACGTCAGGTCATATACATTCGGGTCAGGCACAAGCCTGTTGGCAAGTTTGGTGTAATCATACCACTGCACACCTAGCTTGTGTGTCTCCACCATGAAATCCCAGATGTATAACTCCCAACGTATGTCAGACGTGCCATTAGGACGCACTGCTGGCTCATAATTGTGTTTCTTACAGTAGGCAATATGTAGCATCACCTCACGTTTCATCATGTCAATAAACTCATCACGATACTGGAAGAACATAAGAGTTTTGCGTAACCTAGACATCTGCGTACTGGTCATAGCCCCACGCCCTGCTGTATTGAGACAAGGCTCACCACATTGCGCTAATACTTCTGCGGCACATACCTGATAACCCGATAGCTTGTGCGGTAATAGATAGTCAACAAGTGTGCTGACACCTAGCTTTTTACCTTTGACAGTCTTGGCATTGTTGTCACGATTGAACAACTTGGATGGAAACTCGCTAAACCACTTTGTATATTTAGGGCTTGCATGTATCTGCTCAACAATGTGCTGTGGAACACGTGATAAATCGTAGATGATAGACATAATAACCTCGTTTGTTTTTGTTTGGTTGAGAGTGACACGTTAGTGCGTCACCCTGAGAAGTTTTTGTGACCACTCGTCACGTTTTATGCTTCGTGTATTACGTAGTCATTACCATTTTTTGATACTACACGATGCAAATTATGGAATACCCCACCCTTCTGCATATTGTAAGGGAAGTAATACTTCCAATGCCCAATCTGTACCAATTCATGCTGAGCCTTTGACTCAGTTTTAAACTCAGCCACTGGTGCTTCACGAACAATGGTAGGCTTTACATCACGTGTAGTCCACCACTTGTAGGCTGAACGGGCGTTACGGTATTCTTTATTAAAAATAACAAACATATTGATTCTCCTGCGTTTGTGTTGGTTTTTGTGACAACCTGTCACGTTTTTTGTTGTAGGATATACATCCCTCATTGTCTATATACCCTACCACAATTCTTATATATTGTCAAGTTGAGTAACCTGACCGCCATTGGCACGAATTGCTTTGCGCTTGGCAATAACACGTTGCAAGTTAGCAACGGAAGCCCTGCGCCTAGCGTCCTGATATGCTTGCGCTGTATCACGACAATTCATCACACCTATTCGCATTATGTGTTCATATGTACGTTCAAACGCATCTGGTGTTCTGGGTGTCCACTCACCCTGTGACGATTTAACACGCCCACTTGTAGCTGGCACTATACGCCCATTTTCAAATGTTGGTTTAGTCACTATTCTATCCCTTCTTTTTCAAGTTTAGAAACCAATTCATCTAATCGCACTTTCAAACGTCTAGGGCAAATATCCTCGCACTGAGTAAGTGCTTCCACCATTTCATAAAAGGCGGTATTTCTGCCTATATGTTCTAACACCATAAGAGCAGTGTTGCGCTTGCCCTGATTGCGTATGATATTTTCTATGGTCATTTTAACCTCATAATTTGTGACCACTCGTCACGTTTTTTGTTGCAATTAAGATGAAATTTCCATCATATATAACCCTACCACAAAACCCCCATATTGTCAAGTTGAGTGCCAAGTGGCATTATTTGTGACAAGTAGTCACATTTTTTGCACCACACCACCACAACAACCGCACCACCACCGCACCACAAAAACGTGATAGTAATGATAGTAGATTTTGGAAGGCACGACCGTTGCACCATGTGATAGTAGTCACAAAAAATTGACAAAAAAATACCCTGCATCTTTTCAGATGCAAGGCATATGTTATATTTTGTGTTTTGTATTATGCGGCTTTTTGTTCGTCAATCTTATCTGCAATTTTTCCCGCTTCTGTAGTAGCTACATAATCTGAAAAGGCTATGCTATCACCAAAACCTAATTTTTTCCATGTCATTAAAAATGCTTCATAGGCTTGGCCTTTTGTCATTACTTCATTTTGTAACGACTCGTCACTATTTTCTGCATCATCTGCAGATGCATCATCACTTGCATCATCTGCAATCTTTTCAGCCTTTTCTTTTTTAGGTTTGATTGCATCTTTAATGCCACGTAAAGACGTAACCGCTGTCTTTTCACCGTTATCAGCCCACGATAAAAAGGCGTCTTGGTTATCGTGCAAAAAGATAATTGCGTTTTTTAATTGGCGCATTTTATCCGACATTTTAGGCTTATCTTTTGCGCCTTTCTGGTCGTATAGGAAAGCAAATTGCCCGTCTGAAATAATTGCTTTTGCCGCATCATCATTTTTCAATTCGCCTATTAAAGTTTTAAGACGGGCTGATTCAGCCATGATATCACGTGCCGCTTTTTTAATTGCGCTTTCACGGCGGTTTGCATCATCAACAAAAATTTTCTTTACGATTGATTTAGTCATTTTATGTTACCTCACAAGGTTTGAATTAAGGCGATATTGCCTAGGATTAGATTATCAGTTTATCGGATATTGTCAAATAGATAATTAAAAAAATTGTGACGGGTAGTCACGTTTTTTGCTCAAACTGGCAGAAAACAGCCAAAAATTAGCATAAACTTTTTTTGTTTTAATGGGCAATTTTTAAGACAGCGTGACATTTTGATGGGTATCATAGGTTGTATAGGTTGGCAGATTAGATGCAACCTATAGTGTGTTTCGTTGGCATTATTTTATAGGGGTATAGTCTAAGATTATATGCTTCGCCGTTACTGTTTTGTTCAGTCTTATAAAGTTAGCCTGTACTAACATTAGGGTTAGTCGTTAACTGATAGCATAACAATTGCCTTTTAATAGTAGGTATCCAATAAAAACAATAAGTTATCAGTTAAAATGAGCATATAAAATGCTATTTTCTGGCGGCAATGCTTTATTTTTTGCCAGATTGCCGCAAATACTGTCATATCAAAGGGGTACAGGCAGGAGGCACACACCCCCAGTACGTTACGTATATGTATATATACACAGATTAGGAATATTAAGTGTTAACCACAAGGGTAACTGACAACCTAAATGCCCCTAGTATATAACCACCTACACATAAACTGCACAAAAAATAGGCAGAATGGGGTGGGGTATGGACCAATTTCACTTTTTACGCTCAAGGGGGGTTGACACTCTAAGTAAAATCTGGTATAATTAGTGTATAACTAAAGTACACTACAAGTGTTTCACTATAAGTGTTCTTTCACTAATAATATATTAACACTTAAATGTACACTATAAGTGCTTTTATACTTTCTTTGCTAAGTCACTTTAAGTGTACACTATAAGTGAACCTTATAAGTACTATATACGTGCTTAATGAAAGTTTTCCCTTGACAAAATCTAAAAAATCAGTAAAACTATACACAGATAATGTACTTGATGCTTTCTATGAAGCCATACGTACTAATTCCCTAGACCGTTTGCATATCCCTCACAGTGATGTATTCTATGTGCGTACAGCGGTAGAGGCACACTACGGTAGGTCATTTACTTTGAAGCATGTAGAGGACGCAATGAGGGCTGAAGGTTGGAAAGAGCCTAATGAGGTATAGATGTTTCAAGCAATACTCATAGCCTGTGTAATAGGCAATCCTACTTCTTGCATGAAAGTGCTTGACACCTACGGTCCTTACGAAGGACAGGGCAGGTGCTATACACGTTTAGAAGAGATGCAATATAAGTTAGAGGTTTTGTGGAAAGAACACAATATGCCACTAACAATTAATCAGACAATGTGTATTGTAGTTCAGGGTGAGAGAACATAATGGCTGTTCCAGAGCGTGTAAAGAATAAGATGAAGGAGGAAGGGCTTACTGGTGTCAATAAGCCTAAACGTACTCCTAACCATCCTAAGAAGTCACATTGCGTGATGGCAAAGGAAGGTGACACATATAAGTTTATACGCTTTGGTCAACAAGGTGTAAAGGGTGCTGGCAAGAGTCCTACCACAGCGAAGGACAAGGCACGTAAGAAGTCGTATTATGCTAGACATAATGCACAGGGCAAACCGACCAGCAAGCTGAGTGCGAAGTACTGGTCACATAAAGTGAAGTGGTAGGAGACTAACCAATGGCTAAACCAACATTAAAAATAAACTTAGCAGAGAAGCGTAAGAATAAAGAGCAGGAAATGTCTAAACCTGCTATACGTGCTGCTATACGTGAGAAGGCAAAAGAAAAGAAAGTATCTGTTCCTAAATCTGCTATGGACAACTTTGTAAATACATATCAGAAAACTAAAGTTGGTCCTATTCAAAGAAAGATTGCATCTTTTCTGTCAGGCATGAATACTAAAGCTGACTACACTAAACCTACCAGCACAACAGCTAAGATGACCACTACAGCCCAAGCTAATCGTGCTAAGTCACAAGGTGGTCGTTCTGCACGTTCAGTAGCACTCTCACAGCGTGAGAAAAGACTACAGGCAGATTCCAAACGTGCAAAGCAAGCCCAAGCAGATAAGATTGCAGCTAAAGATGCAAACATGAATGTTAAGAAGACTACACCTAAAACATGGAAAGATGTAAAGTCTGTGGCTGCTGCACAAAAGGCTGGTCTAAATTACTTTATGGGTCGTGACGGCAAAAAGAAAATTGCTATTACAGGAGAGCAATTAAAGAAAAAAGGCATGGGCCTTACAGAATATGCGAACTTATTACGTAAAAAAGGTAAGAAATAATGGCTGAAGGCAAAACACAAATGTCTGCTGGTGACAGAGTTAAACTGTTTGAAGCAGTACGTACTGCACGTAGCACTACAGCTTCTCGTGACCAGATTAAGTCTGCAGGACAAGTGCAAAAGCAGCTAAAAGAAAAGTACCCAGACATCTACGGTGCAGCTAGACGTGAAGCATTTAACATGGTAGAGTCTGGTGCTAATAACATGAGCAAAGGTGGCAAGCCTACAAAGAAAGTACCAGCTATTGCTATCTCTGTAGGCATGGCTGAAGTGCCTAAGAATGGTAAAAATAAAGCTGCTATGATGCGTGGTGGAATGGCAAATGGTAAGCAGCACATGTACTCTGCTGGTGGTAGTGTCACAGACAACCCCGGCCTACGTGCATTGAAAAAAGCTAGTCCTGAAGCGTACAATAAAATTACAGGTAAGTAATGACTGTTACAGGTAGAAACAAACCGAAGCGTAATTATAAAAGTGAGTACGCAAACTACCACGCTAAACCTGCGCAGAAGAAGAACAGGGCTGGTAGAAATGCTGCTCGTGCCGCAGTTAAAAAGACGGGTACAAATGTAGCAGGTAAAGATGTAGCACATAAGAATGGCAACCCTCGTGACAACAGACGAGGCAATCTTACTACGCAACGTCCTAGTCAGAACCGTTCCTTTGCACGTACACGTACTGCAGGTAAAAGAAACAGAACTGCATAATGCACCCTATTGAAGCTGACATTCGCAAGTGGTCTAATGACTTCCTTGAGATACCTAATAAGAAGTTAAACGGTCTGCCGCCATGCCCATATGCAAAGCAAGCATGGCTAGACAAGAAAGTAACCTTTAGCATTAACACTGGTCTAGCTGGGCTGGTCAAGGCAGTTGAAGACTTTGACCTACACACATTTGACATAGTGGTATGGGCTACAGAACTACTGCCTGACATGGAATACCTAGACGGGTTCTGCGATGGCATAAACGAAGCACTGGCAGTAGCCAATAAAGATATGCACCTGATGGTGTTTC
>Ga0208645_1001548_pt1 | contig 19845 bp, 21 predicted proteins | sample VirMetDEL_Sep_01_FD_184519 | JGI IMG/M metagenome (GOLD analysis project Ga0208645, IMG submission 184519) | Aqueous microbial communities from the Delaware River and Bay under freshwater to marine salinity gradient to study organic matter... | ecosystem: Environmental > Aquatic > Marine >... | reverse complement strand
GGATTTGTTCCTAGCGCACGTTCAGGCAAATCGTGACGAAAGGACGGTTGGCAAGTATCGGCAGCAATTGCTTCGCTACCAAAAGATAGTTGGGGATTATCGGATTCGGTTGCACTCGTCAAAATTCACAGACCAACTTGTTCTCTCATTGCGAAAAGCAGGACTAGGAGATCATAGTTGTAATTCATACCTTCGGGCAGTTCGTGCCATATTAAATTGGTCTTGGGAGCAAGGTCAGATTCCAGCAGCCATCAAAGTCAAAAGCGTTCGCTCGTCAAAACCTTTGCCTGCTGTCTTCTCTCAGCAACAACTAGAAGATTTGCGGCAACACCTAGAACAAGGCTGGAGCGAAACCAAACGAAGACGGTTCTTGGTTCTGCTTCGTGCCTGGTGGTTTTTGCGATTCACTGGAATGCGTGGTGGTGAGCTGCTGGCGCTGAAATGGGATAATGTTCATCCAGACCGAATTGAACTGCGCTCAACAAAGGATTGGAAGGTAAAAGGCAGAAAAGACGCAATCATTCCAATTGCTGAAGATTTAAAAGAATTCATTCAAGCGCAGGATATTCAAGGCGAGAAATACGTTTTGGACAACGGCAGAGGCAAACCTCTTTATAGTTCGCTTGGGGATTTGACCAAATCCATGAGGAAGGCGCTGCTAAAGGTAGGCATTGAAAACGCGAAACCGCTGCACTCGTTTCGTTCTACGGTTGCGACTGAGTTGCTTTCCGGTGAGTCTGCGAATCCGGTGCATGTTCAAATGCTACTGAGACATGAGAGCATTCAAACAACCATGTCTTATTTAAATAGTGACCATTTACAGCAAGTCGATCTCGTCAATAAACTAGGAAACTCGCCACAAAACACTGTTTCAAAGAAAAAAACCGAAAGCCGCAAGCCCAGCATTCGTCTAGCCTACAGCCGAAAACGCTAAGGTGACTGTTAATCATTGGGTCGCTGGTTCGAGTCCAGCTTGGGGAGCCACCTCCAGCCGATTTGTGACACCTCCGGGAAGTGGCGGTTTTCCCTATCCTCCAGTGATTGCCTCTTTTAACTTCTTTGCCTTCCTGACTTTTCGATAAATTCCTACTCCAGCCGCTGCCATTGGCAAACCTGCTGCGGTCAGCATTAACTCTACCCCACCAGATTCAATAACAGAATTAAATATTTCTAAAAATCCTTCCATTAATAACTCCAGATCATTAAATCTTCTCTGTCATCTAAATGCAGGAAGCGATTGCTTCCGGTAAATGAGAAGCCATAGCCACCAAATAAATTCATTTGAATAGCAATCTGAAGAAGTCGCGCACCGTCACCATTCCAGCAGGCAATGTCCACTGCTCGGCCTAATACATGATAACCCGTGCTTTTGGGTTTCCCGTCTTTCCATTTAGCCTTTTCAACCGGATGATCTGGCGAGCGATAGGCTGAAGTCAGTCTGATTGGTTTTCCGTAATGAGTCCTCAACGTTTCCAGTTTAGTAAGAAACGAACTTGAAACCTTGCATTCACCAGTAAATTTGCACTTCAGCTCGTCCCTCGAAAAATGCTCTGAGTGGTCAATAAATTCCATCAAGTCTCCTTTTCTGGGTAATCCACACACTCTTGACTGTACATCTCGCCAAATGCTTCTCTTTGAGGTAACGGCATGAGTTGAAGGTCTACATATCTATGGTTTTCGCGGTAGTGGTCAATCACACAACTGCAAAGCTGAATTGCCGATTGCATGGCAAGATTTGAAGCCATGCCTTGAAGCTGATAGGTGGGAGCAAGTCGCAAGGAACACTGATAAGCCCATGAAACTAAGTGCAAGGTTTTGTACTCGACAGGCAAAGCCAGTGCTGACGTTGATAGCAGTAAAGCCAAGCCTGTGAGAAGCGGTTTCATCTCCTTAATTCTCTATTGATAACGTCACCCAAATTATTGACGGCAATCGTCATGTCTTTAATTGCTACATTGGTTGCGCTCATTATCGACATAAGCTCAGAGTTTGACGTCTTCATGTATTGCCTGAGTTCTTCGTCATTCTTCGCGTCAGCCGCTAAATAAAGCTTTCGTTCTTCCATCATCATGGAATCTTTCTTTTCGGCATCAGCTCGCAACTGTTGTTTCTCTTTGTCGTGCTGCTTGAGAATAAAAATAATCAACCAAGCAAAGAAAATTAAGGCACTGGCAGAAGTCCCTAACTCTTGGACAACGTCAATTATTCCGGTGGCTTCTGCTGGCATTGCTCGGCCTTGTTAGTCGGTTGGTGGTGTGGGCCACGTTATGCCCGTTAGGTTCCCGTCTGAATCTAGTGATGGTGATTGAGTTGTTATGTCCCTAAGAGCCTGTCGGTAGACTCTCCACTGTTCGGTCATCGTAACGTCACTGTTCCCCATCCAGTCTGATTGTTGAAGTAATTGATCTCGTTGCAGTCTTAGAATTCGCATTGGTTCTGCATTAACTAATTCATTATATTTAGCATCAAATTCTGCTTGAGTTGGTTTGGTCTGATTAGCGTCATGCCAGATAAGTGAAGAATAACTGTCTGCAATTGAAAATTGAGCATTTGGTCTTAATGACAAAATAGTTTGAATTTCTAACTGATATAAGTTCATGCTTGAATCTCAAAAAGTGTCATCGTGTAATTACTATTACCTCTAATTAAAGAAGAACCTCCACGAATGCCAGCACTGTGCATTAAACGATATGTTATGTTGGTTGCAGATGAAGTTGAACTGTCTAAATAGCAAATATTATTATTCATTGTGATTGTCAGGTTTGCAGATGTTGCCAAACTTTCAGCATAAATAGCATCATTACCTTGTCCATAGACAGTCGATGTTGTAGCTGCTCCGCTAGGGTCTAAAATTCGTTTCAGACCAACATGTCCAGCTTTATCCGCTGCACCTCCAGCAATTTGCTGCGTCAGATTTACGATGATTAGAACAGAATTTCCTGCTGTGATGGTAATGTTTTTTTCCAGTATTGGATTAGATGATCCATCAACTGCATCGACTAAACTAGTGCTAGTAGTGCTTGCCGAATTTGTATTATCCAGAAACTGCACCACTTGAATCACATGCCCACCAGGAAACACCACTCCACTTCCAATCGTGCCTGCCGTTACCGTACCCAGATTGTTTCCTGTTCCTAAAAAAGTCGCATTCCCACTTGAATCAATCGTAATTCCCGAAACGCCCGCTCCGCTATTATCCCCTTGCAGCGTTAGGCTGGCGTCAGCCGTGACTGGCTTGACGGTATCCACTTTGATTGTACTCAAAAAAGTCGCATTCCCACTTGAATCAATTGTAATTCCCGAAACGCCCGTTCCGCTGTTATCGCCTTGTAGCGTGAGGCTAGCATCAGCCGTAACGGGTCTGACCGTGTCAACTTTAATGGTACTCATAAAACTTCGCTGATTTGATAGTTAATATTTCGATAAGTTCCGGTTGGCGTTGCATAAGCATCTGTTGGAATCGTGATTCCTCCGAATACTGCTTGTAAATCTCTTTCCGTTGTCATCGATTCCGTAATTTGTATAGGCACAGGTTCGCCTCGTTTCGCAGCAGCAATGCCGATTAAATCATCAGCCTGCGCTTGCGTGTAAATGCCTTGAGCGTTGATGGTTTGAGCGATCCCTCTTTTTGTCACTTGTCGAAATCCAGAAGTGCCAGTCCTTACTGTTGAAAAATCTTCATAGTTTCGGCTTAAAATTTGAGGATTCGCAAAATCTGTTGAATTGCCAACTCGCAGAATTCCAAGGCTGATTGGTGGCGCTAACTCTTCAACGGTAAAGCTTGCTCCAGGTCGAAGTGCGCTGATCCTTACGGCTCCATCTGTAGTCCCGTCCCCAACTATTGAAACAACAGTATAATTTGTTCCACTCAATTTAATAACCGTGTTGGGAAAAACATAACCATGTTCAATTAGATTAACTCTGATGTTGCTTGTATCTCGAAAATTTCCTGTTGCCGTGTCAAAGGCGTTGCACTCCCAATCATCAATCGCGTTCCCTTCTAACTGCTGATTCATGAATTTTCCAGCAGTGGTGGTTCTGTCTGTGTTTAATGTTAAATCCAGCGTTGAAGAAAACGATAATCCAGAAATATAAATTGATTTTCTACGTTTTGAGAGATTGACACCCCAAGGTTTGAATTCAAATCTATTTTCTAATTGTGTTGCTGAGAAGTTTACGGAAGCGCCACCGTCAAGCGAATAAGAACCACTGACAAAATGCCAACCATCCAGAAAAAATGAATCGCTTGCACCGGAAACATTAACGCGAATCGTCACACTTGCGCTAGTTGAAGAAAAACGTTCTTGCGGCTGATTGCTTTCAATATTTGAGAGAGCAAACCCACTGGCTGCGCTTCCGCTCGTCAGACTTGAGCTTGAATAAGTTGATTCGGTTAAAATCTTCATATTGAAAGAGGCGTTAAAGTCGAATCGCCTGAAAAAGTCGTTGTTTCATTGACAAAATCCCAAGCTCGCTTGCGAACGATCATATTTCCAGTAATGCCCAAAGTTTTGTTGTTCACGTCGATTCTTTCGCCTGCCTGAACGTCGAGATTGATTCCGTCAATCGTCACACTTAATCTTGGTTTGTTTTTTACGGCAATAATATCGGTTAGAACTTCAGCCGCGACTTCGATTGAAGGCGAAAATGTGCGTATTGTGTCATCTCTTCCAGTATCAATATTCGCTACTCGAACCGCTCTTTCAACCTTGAGCAGTTTATAAGGATTCGCCCCTAATCCTGCACCGACTGCTAAGTTGTAGGAATTAGAAGAAAGAAGCCCAGAAAGAGGCGCTGGCAAGTCAATCTGGCTTGCTAGGATCTCGTAATCCTCCAGCGTCAGGCTTGCTGTGCCTGGGACATTTTCGCGGTCAATCAAGTGCAAAACGTCATTCTCGTCATCAAGATAAAATTGCATATTTAGCGCTTTAGCGACCTGATCGGCAAAGTCGAGAATTCTTTGTTGATTGGTTTCAAAAATTGACACTTTTCTATCGTCGTTATTTGCATTACTCGCTAGGCTGGAATCGTAGGAATACCCAATGGATTGCGCTAACCAGCCAAAAAAATCATAAGCGTTTTCATCACCGTTTAATGTGTCGAAGTGGATACTGATTCCTGAAATGGAAGCCTCACCTTCCAAGCTACCAGACTGCAAAGTAAATCTTGGAACTTCCCCATCTGGTACAGTGTAAAAGTCATAACTCAGCGAAGCATTCAGCACTTCGTCCTGTCCATCATCCTGAACAGAAGCGCTTGTGGTCTTTAGATTTGGATTGCCAACCTGAGTTTTTGCAGCATTTAAAATCGGAACAGGCTCTTGCAAAGTCACCGTCCCAAAAGCGAAAGGAAGCTGTGTGTCAGTGGCTGAAGCGTTCCCTATGTCGTAAGCATTGAGTCCGGTAACGGATACCGTTGAACCAAAAACAATTGTAATTGTGTTCCCACTGCTGACCGAATAGGTCTGTGGCAACTGTGCTTCCCCTTGGATTGCCAACACGACTGATTGAGCAACAGTAATTGTGATTCCTGATGAGATCGTGCAGATGGATTCCAGACTTTGAGAGATTGAAAAAGTTTCTGTTGCTGTTAGTTCCGTTCCTGAATCGAAAGAATAATTTCCGCTGCTGGGGTTGGTGTAGGTAATCGTCGAAACGTCAACGTTGATGTCAAAAGTGGTGTCCGTTACGTCTGTAATTGTGAATTGGGTTGAAGTATCACTGGGATTGTATTCTAACTCTTCTCCAACTATCGACATACCTTGAAAAAATGCTTGTTCGCCCAATCCAAAATTATGAAGCGCTGCGGTTGTGATTCTGATTTTTCCAGCGCCATTATTTTTGAGTTCAATCAGTTCCGCTTTGCTGCTGGTTTCGGCAACAATCAACCGCAACAGGTTGGTTCTCTGAACTTTGGCTTCCAACTGAAAAGAAAGAGACTCTGGCGTTAGGTTGTTTAGAATGGCTGTGCCGTCAAGTAACTGCTTACCGTTGTATCGTAAAATTACCGGAATCGCGGTAGCTGGTGAACTGAGCAAAGCCGTGTAGTTTGCGCCAGAAAACGGATGAGAAGAATCATTGGGCCGATTAACTAGCTGAAGATTGCCAACGTTTACGTTCAGCCACCCAGCGTCATAATCGCCCAACTCTATAAATGGAGGCGCGGTAATATAAGGTTGATAAAATCTGTCACGCTTCCAGGTTGAAGGCGTATCACTGAGATAATAAACAGCGTCTGTGAAAGGCGCAGAAGTTAAATCCATGTCTACTTGAAAAGACATCTAGGCCACTGCTGGGAATTGGTTGTTTCGAGCAGCTCGCTCTTTAATTTCTACTCGTATCGCTGAATCGTATTCTCGAATTCGCTTTCCGGTTTCGTCGTAGATATTCACAACAACATTGTTGCGGTCAACGCCATTATTCAGTTCGTTCAAACGGCCAGCGCCCAAGGATTGAACCGCCTTTCGAGAAAAGATATATTCGCCACCTTCTGCGTTAATAAGTTGTCCACCTCGCGAATGAGATGCACCTACCAGCATTCCTCCTTGAGCCTTGGGAATGAGTCCGCCTTGCTTAAAGCCCAAAGCAGAAGCAACAGAAGAAACGCCACTCGAAACAAAACCAACGGCCTTGCCAATTACTGAATTGTCTCCTCCGGTTAGTTGACTGCCCAAGTCCGGCAAAACGTCTTTGATTGCGGCTGCGATGGCATTGGGCAACTCAGTGAAAGCCCCAGTGATTGAGTCGAAAATCATTTGTGGAAGCCGCTCAATCACCTTGACCATGCTGTCAATCGCAAATTCCGTGAGAAACACTAAAACGCTATAAAGCGCTTCAATGACTTCAACCAGTTTCACAATCAGCGTCAGAAGTGGGCCAATCAGTTTGATAAGCTTCGCAAGCAGTTCAGCAGTGATTTCAACAGCCGGAATCAACTTTTCAAATAAAGGCCGGATTGCGTCAATCACTGGAATCAGAGCGTCAATCACTGGCACCAATGCATCAATGATTGGGTCAATCAGCGCAAAGATTGCGTCGAAGACTTTTGTAAGTGCTTCCTGAACTTTTTCATTTGAAAGCACCAAAGCCAGTAATCCTTGTTCAACGCCTTTCTGTGCTGTGATTTGTGCAATGTTTGCGGCCCTTGAACCAGAAGCGCCAGCCGCGCCAGCAACCTGCTGGAAGGTGTCATTGGCAACTAGTCCTTGTGCACCTTCCTGGATTCTCTCGCTGATCGTTTTGTTTGCTTCTTTTTGGGCTTCCACGATTGCGAGCGCAACCTTGGATTGTTTTTCTAAAAGGGCTAATGATTTCTCTTCTGCGGCTGCTCTTTTGAGCGCTTCCTGGGCGAGTTCGACTTGTTCCTGAATTTCTAGCTGTCTTGTGATTTCTTCGACTTCCTTTTTGATTTTTTCGTAAGCCGCAAGTTCAACTAATTTTTGTTTGGCGAGAGCTAAAGCTTCCTGTTCTTTCAGCGCTTTTGTGTTTTCAAGATTGGTTTTCTTTTGTTCTTTGAGGGCTGAACTTTGATTCAGTAGACTTTCAGTTTTTGCTCGTTCAACTTTTTCCTGTTTTCTTGCAATTTCGTAGGCTTTGACGCCATTGGTATAATTATCAAAAGCCTGCTGAATGTTCTTTTTGCCTTGAGCAAAAACATCCTTTGCATTCTGAACCGTTGATTTTCCAATAATGTCAATTTTAGAAATCGCGTTCTTCTGTTGAATATAAGATTTGTAAACCTTGTCCGATTCAGAGGCTAAATTTTGCTGGGCTTGTATTAAGCCTTGTGCAGCTTCCTCGTCATCAGCGAATGGATTATAGGTTTGAGCGGCTGCGGCTGCAACGCTCAAGACGTCATCTAGGAGCATTACCTTGTCAATGAGATTGGTAATGTCGAGAACAATCGTTTTGAACGTCACTTGAAGCGCTCGGAACGCTACCCCAATGACTGAACCAGAAATCAAATCGGTGAGGAAAATCAGCGAAGCAGAAAGTAACTCAACCGCTAACCGCACTGCGGCAAAAACCTTGGCAAATCCTATCACTGAATCGCCTTGCCCTATCATTTCGCCAATCTTGTCAATCACATTGGCAAAAGGCGCAATAAGTGCTTTGACGATTGCCGAAAGATTCTCGAAATAGAAGGCAATGTCTGCACGAAGAATATCATCCAGCGCTGAAGCCACATCACGCAAAACGCCACCCAATGAAGAGTTTGCGCCTGTGACTTCATTAATCACTCCAGCCAATCGAACCGCTGAATTACTGACAATCGTGAAGGATTGAGCAATCGTCTGGTTGGTTTTGCCAAATTCCTGCTCTAGTACATCACTTTGTGACTTGAGCGCATTGAAAACGGCTTCAGCGGTTAATTTGCCTTCCTTTCCGAATTCTTTTAATTGTCCAACCGTGATTCCCAAACCGTCCGCAATCGCTCTGGCGACTCTTGGGGTTTGTTCCAAAACGGAATTCAACTCTTCGCCTCGTAATGCACCAGCCGCAAAGCCTTGCCCCAACTGAATCATTGCCGCTTCAGCGCTCGCAGCGGATGAACCAGAAATCGTAATCGCTTGAGATAGAGCCTTGGTGACTTGTTCTAAGTCGGTGTTTGTTGTTCCAAGAGAAGCAGTGGCGCGAGCTAGGCGAGAGTAGAGATCAACCGTTGACTCAAACGAATTTCCGGTGGATTGGGCAATTTTGAAAAGAGCTGATTGCGCTCTTGTGAGTTCCTGAGTGCTTGAAGTGACTAGCTTGAGGCGAGAATCAATGTTTGCCGCTGCGTCACTAAATTTAATTAGTTTATCAATCGCAAAGGCGGCAATCGCGGCATTCAAGGCAGTAGTCAGGCCACCCACTGAGCGAGCGACAGCGGATGAAGTGCTTTGAAGTTTTTTTAGCGAACGATCAACGCTATTGAACGCTGCTTGCGTTTTATCAACTGCGCTGATGGTTATGGTTGTGTTGTTCGCCATTTACTTAGATTTTCGCTTTTCTGCTTGAATCGTAAAGTAAGCCACCCAACCCCTAATTTCGTCCACCGTCCAGCTCATCACCTCGCGGATCGGCTGGTGAAGTGTTTCCGCAAGCTGAAAAGCAATAAAGAGGTCGGGTGACTCTCTCAGTTTTTTTCAATCTGCTCGTCCGTTAGTCCTTCGTCCTGGTTCATTTGGCTGACAATCTGAGCAATAACTTCAGAATCTACCTGCCGCATGAATTCTTGACGATTGACCAACTTGAAGAGTTTTTTTCCGTCTTCGTCCAAAGCTTTTGCGATGAGAGTCGCAATCAAGGCTTCACCCACTTTGCCAGCTTGGTTTAAAGCAAGAATCTCCTGTTGTTCGCTCAAAGTCATGGAAGAGCGATAGTAGATTTTCGTGGGTTCACCTTTTTCATCAGGCCATTCAGAAACCTCAACATATTGTAAAGGCGCTGAAAGCCTATCGCGATAATGAGCTTTCGCTCGTTGTAAAATATCAGTCATTTATTGTTACGCTGTAGTTTCTGCTAATGCTCCAGAACCTTGGAAGCTAATTGTGGCGTCAACAGTTCCGTCAATCGCTCCAGAGCGACTTACTCCGGTGATTACAACAGATCCGCTATAGTAAGTTGAACTCGTTGCAGTTCCTTCTGGGTAGAGATTCAGCGTGACACTAGAGCCTACGCCCACTGAACTTTGTCCGGTATCGTCTGGATCCCAAAAGACGTCACAACTTCCTGAAAATGAAGTCAGGCCAGCAACAAAGGTCTGGGCTGAATCACTCAGTTGGGTTGTGTCGATAGTGTTGGCGGTTTGGTCGATTGAGTAGCTTTTGACTTCTCCGATTGTTGTTGCACCGGATTTGATGACTCCGGCGCTTCCTTTTGTAACTGCCATTTGGATTCTCCTTGTAGGCTGTTAGAAATTGCCGGGGATTCTTCCGGCTTTAAGGCTTCCCATCCGTCTGCCTTAAACTCTTGAAATTGAGACTCTTCAATTACTTTTTTTTCTCTGCCTCGAATAATTTTCATAGAATTTCGCTCGGTGTTCCGCTCGTCTGGCGATAGATAATCAGGTAGTCCATCGCAATCATTCCCGTGGGCTTTTCGCCTTCTGTCGAAATATTGATCTCTACATTTTGAAGCAGCAGTTCTTCGACACTCGCTGGGCTTGTTTCGTTGAGAGCCGCTTCGACTTCTGCGCCTATGTTGTCGAGCGTATCATCCAGATTGCTCGTTGCCTCTGCTACGCCTTCCACTCGTAAGCTTAGATTTCTTACTAGGCTCTTTCCATCCGTCATCGCGGATCGCTCAACCGTTTCTGCGAGTGTGTAGATCAGCAGGCACGGCAAATCAGTCTGGGCTAGCCTGTGAAACCTCGTTTGATAAACGCGGCTGGCTGTTGTCGCTAATCCGGTTAGTGTGGTAGCAACCGCTTCTCTGATCGTTTGGCGAGCATGGGCCATCAGCTTCTTTCCATGACTAGAGTCGTCATACCTAAATTGTCCGGCTCAATACCTCGAACCACATAGCCGATTGACTGAATGGTTAAGCTGTCACCATGCGCCAAGCTGGAGACGTCAGAGGTCCTTGCCATCAGTCTAGGCTCTGCTGACTCAAGCCCAATCGTCAGTCCATTCGGTTGGATTAGCGTAAATCTCAAATCCCAAATGCCTGAAAAAGTGGTTGCGTCTGCCTTGGTAACAGTCACGCCAAAATCTGCCGTGTCTAAATAAATCGCGCGGTCTGCGTCAGTTTCAATCGCCATCGAGGATGTACCAAAAACGCTCAGTTTCTTTGATGAGGTATTCGTTGGATACCGCGTTCCGACTCAAGCCAATCACATTTTCACCAGCGCTTCTGGCTGGATTTCCGGCAAAGATTTTTCCAGGTGTGATTCTACATTTCACGCCAACCACTGAATTCATGCCAACCATTGAAAAACTGCCGATTAAACTATACTGGTGAACGGTTGCGCCTAGTCCCAAAGTTGCGCCTTTCATAACGTAAGAATGTCCACCCAGTTGAACCGAATTTGCGAGCGTCACGTTATCTTCGACTACCGAATCATGGCTAACATGCGAGTAGTTCATTAAATAACAGTCTTTGCCAACTCTAGTTTTGTTTTCAGTCCCAGCATGAATCGTTGCAAATTCTCGAATTGTTGTATTGTCACCGATTTCGATTCCACAAAGCTTTGGCCTTGTCCTATGTTGGGGCGTGTCTCCGATTGAAACATGCCCGTGAATTCGGACGTTGTCTCCAATCTCAGCAGGCCCGTAGATTATTGTGTAAGGGCCAATAAAAACGTTTTTGCCAAAGTGGACATTGCCTTCAATGATTGCCGTTTTATCGATTTGCACTACCACTCAGCGAGTAAATCTGTGTGAACAAAAGGCGGCTTTGGATTTCCATGAAAGTAGACAATGCTGGCTTCTTCTCGTTTTTCCGGCTCTTTGAGCCAGTGGCACTTGTAGGACTGAATCTGGTTAGGAAAAACCTCATTGAGTCGAGTTGCGTCATTGGCTAGCAATCGCAGAAACTGCATTTCTGAGATTCTTCCGTTATAAAGTATCCGCTCACCGTATTTTTCTTTCCGTTGCCACTCGTAAAAAATGAAATCGCAGAATTCAGGTGAGTAGCTTCCAACCCCATTGCAAATCGTGTCTGGATAGTTCGGATCTGTCAGCAATCCAACCTTGCCTCTCCAATCTAAAATCTCGTCAATGTTGTCTTTAATGATCGTGTCGAGCCCAAGAACAAAACGTTGATTCTCTCCCAAGTCCGGCCTGAAAGTTTCCATCACACAACCCCAGCCCGATTCGTTTGTTTTTAATTGAACTTGATCAACCTCTTCTTCAAACTCGTAAAATTCATCAACTAAACAAATCAGTCTGTATTTTTGTGTCGTATGCCTTGCAATCGCTTGTGCGAGCTTATCCACCCAGATTTCAGAATATCCTTGGGAAAACTTCGGCAATCCCTTGCCTTCCGGCTTGAAGAGAATACAGACAATGTCAATCATCTGGCTCAGTCTTCTTCGGCTTTCTGGCTGGTTTTCGCTTTACTAATTTGGGTTGACTCTCACTAGTTAAGCCCACGCTTCGATCAATCAGCGGCTCTTTCTCTTCGTAGGGAACAGCCTTGCCCAATCGCATGATTTCGCGAGCTGCTTCCACCGTTACAGAGACGATCTGTCCAGCTTTGACAACTTTTCCGTCTGCTACTGTTGAGCGAATGATTTGAACTTTCATTTTATCGCCTTCAGTAATTCGTTTAGTTCTGGATTAAAAGTCTTCACTCGTTTTGGATTTCTTAGTTTCTGAATGATTTCGCCCCAGGCTGATTTTCTTGGGTTTCGTTTCCCTTTGAAGGCTTGGTCATTTTCTGGCCTGACGTACTGATGCCAGTAGTCGCGCCTTGTGTTTTCGTAGTTATCAACCCCACACAACCAGATTTCTTTATAGCCCATAAAGTCCGCTGTCCAGAGTGCTTCTGGGCCGCTCAGTTGAACCCAAGGGCAAATCCCAGCGTAAATATCGTTTTCTTTTAAATCCTTAAATTGTGGTGAGACAATTGGGCATGTAAGCCCAATGTCTTCTCTTAAAAACTGAATCATGCTTGGATCGTGAGCGTAAGCCCAAGCCAAGTCTGGCAAGAGCGCAGCATGTTGATTTACCGAAATCCAATGAGCGCTCTTCCAGTTGCTTTGACGAACGTCAGATGGCGCAGAAGGTGAGCCGCAAATCAAAAGTGCAGTTTCCCCTCTACACCAATCCTTGAGTTCATCTAGGTGAAGCACTCAGACAGTCACATCCTGTGCTGCGCTGAAGCTTTCAGGTCGGGCAACAGCAACATCCATCATTTGATAGAAGTAGAGGTTGACCGTTGAGTTTCCGGCTGCGCCATAGGGATCAACCAGAACATCCAGCGCACCAAAGAAGCCCAGATAAAGATCGGTGAAATTACCGAATAGCAAGGCATATGGCGCTGAACTTGGCGCTTGGGTTGTCTGGACAACCGGATAACCCAACAATGAATCCGTGTCCATCATGATCATTCTGGAATCGGTTGAACTCGCTACCAGTGTCTGCATCAGCTTGCCAACGACTCTTGGATGGGTCACCCAGTAGAGACTTCCCAACAAAGCATTGTCCGCTGCAACTTCACTCCAAATATCCACACAGTTGCCATAGGTCAGCGCAGCATTTCCAGAGGTTCCAGCGGATTCAACGTCACCAATTCCGGTAGTTCCCAGAACTCCGGTAGGTTCATTTGAACCGCCACCTTTGATTGCGACATTGTCCAGCTTTGCTGCAAACAGTCGGATCATGTGATCACGCAAAGTTTGCTCAATGTTGCCATTGAGTCCTTGGTGCAGAAGCTGGCGAGAAATCTGGATTTTGTTTGCTGCGGTTTTTGGACTCATGGTGATTTGTCCAAAGTCCGGTTCATTATTGGCAACGCTTCCGGTTTCAGTCTGGAAAGTGACACTCGCATTCGCTGAAAACTTGGGGATTTGAACATCACCAACCAAGCCTTCAAAGCGAGTTGCGCCAACCTGTCCCATAATTGAGGTTGAAATCAGCGCATCAATGAAACGGTCTGCCAAGAAGTTGTCCGCAACCGCCTTATCACCAAAGCCAGAGCCGCTGGAACCTGTTACTCCGGTGAGTGTTCTGCTTTGGAAGCCGTGGTCTGGAATGTAGAAACCTCTTGGCTCTTTTCCGGTCCGGCTCGCGATTTCGCGTGAAATCTCGCGCTCAAATCCAGCGTTTGACCAATCGTTGTTGGCTGCGGCTTGGATTGCTCGAACCAAAGAGTAATTTTGCTTCTCTTTTTTGGTGAGTTCCGGCTGCACGACATGCGGATTCGTGCGGACTTCGTCGCTCAGTTCTTCAGCGAATTGAAGATAGGGCTTGCCTTCTCGAATGGCTCTTTCTGCAAAGTCAGACTTACCAAAACCTTCTGCAAGAGAACGGATTTTGTTTTGCTCGTTCAGCATCTGCTGACGCACAGATTTTTCATCAATCACTGGGACAGGTTCATTAGTTACCTGCACGTTTACGCCTTCCATTTCCATTTTTTCTTCCTTTTTTGTAGGTAAAACACTTCTTCCTACGCCCACACCTTTATCGGCTGGAACGCTGACGATTGAAATTTCCTGCGGATACCAAGAATTCACTCGAAAGATTGCTCTACCGTCGATTTCCTCTTCAGTAGGTGTCATCCCTTTGACTGAATACCCCACAGAAACATTTGAGCGAATGCCATCTCGAACATCCGCAAAGACCTCTTCAGCCAGTGCGCTTCTTCCGAATCGTACTGTCGCCCGTGCTATTCCAGCCGTGCTATCAAGGTCTACCCTTTCGACAACGCCAATTTGCTGGCGCATATCGTGATCCAGTAAAAGCGGCATTCTTCCGCTTCTCGCAAAACTCAAATCGATCTCGTCTTCACTGTGGCCCAGCACTTCATAACCGAATTCCCTTTCAACTGGGGATTGTGAAGACCAAGCTAATCTAACTCTGCGATCATCCTTTTCTTTGTCATATGACCAGCCGCGCTCAACCTCCCCAACTCGAAAGCTGAGTGGTTCAGGTGTGGCTTTTCTCTCTTCTTCTGCCATTTCTGTTTCTGGCTCTTCTGCGACTTCTTCGGCTTTGGCCTTCGCAAAGGCGACGATATACTCGTTTTCTGTTTCTTCGACTTCCAAGACATGTCGAGTCGCTAATTCTTTTACTTCCATACGTTCCTTTTCTTTGTTTGCTTGCTCAACGATTTTGTTTGCCCAAGTTTTTCCAGCATCACCACCCCAAAGAGCGTTTGCAATCCGTCCGTTGCTTGGATAGCCTTTCTCTCCTGGTCTATAACCTTCGGCTTTTTTATCAACCTCATGGCGAGCGAAAAAACTTTTCATTCTTTTGACGGTATCTAGTGAGAGATTCTTTTCGTTGACAATGTCTCTCGCTCTCGCAACTCCAATCAGTGTTCCGCCTCGCCCAAATTCTTTCCGCCATGCCAAGCCCTTTTTGGCTTCTTCCACCATGCCTTGTGTGGGCTTGTGTCCCTCACTCATCCGCTGCCTCTTGCTCGTTTTCAGCAATTTCAGCTTGTGTCAAATCTAGGAAGAACGGTTGCTTCGGCCCTAATGGTTTAAAGTGTCCCACTTCGATTCCATAACGTTCTGCCATTGCTACGTCTTGCTGGATCTGGCTAAACACTTCTTCAGGATCTCGCCCATACTGAAGTTGGACATCTGAGAGGCTCATAAAGCCGGATTGAACCGCTGCCGTGGCTGCGCTAATTTCTTTAGCAGGATCAACCCAAGCGAAACCTCTTCCTCTGAATTCAGCACTTGGAATAAATTTCGATTCTGCCTTTTCCATTGACCAATCGAATGTCCCTCGTAGCACTTGAACTTTGTGCCACTCGCGATAGATCGGCTTTGCCAAATGAGTAATCAAAAATTTCTGCAACATCCGGTAATGATCACGCTCTGAGATTGCGCCTTGTCGAATGCTCGAATAATTGACGCCTGTCAAATCGTTGGAAAGTTCGGCATAGCTAATGCCCAAGCCGGAAGCAATCGAACGTAAAACGGCAGAATGGAAATCAGGAAATGCGGTTGTCGGATGAGTGGGGTCCCAAGCTGAAAAAGACATTCCAGCCGGAAGTTGTTGAATTGAGCCAGGACTTGCGTCCATCACGGGCTGATAATCGTCGAGCGTGTCTTCTCCATCAAAACCGTCACCTTCTGGCGATTGAAGAAAGCCCATTTTGGCTGCGCCCAATCTTGCAGCGACTACCTCGGCTTGCAGGTATCCTTGCAGTTGGTGCATGGATTCCATGACAGAAGCGAAAGCTGGAACGCCTCTCGTTTGCTGACTTCTTTCCGGTAAGTAAATGTGCAAAAGTTCTTCAGCCGGAATCCGAACACGCCTCATGCCGTGGTGGTAGCTTCCAACTGTGCCGTAATTCAGCGGATGGTCTGGGCCTTCGAAAAGGTGATAGGCAACGGGTCTATGAAAACGGTTAAGTTCCACCCCCATGATGATTCGGTTGCCGTTTGAAAGCGTGGTGTCGTATTGCTCGTCAAGATAGTCACCTTCAAGAATCTGAAGGCCAAAGCCGAAAGGCAAAGATTTGTCTCTGACTAGTTTGACTAAAACTTCACCGTCTCGCTGAACGCTCTCAATCACTAGCTGTTGAACGTCAATCCAACTGAGCTTGCCGCTAACCTCGCAATTCCCTAGTTGACTCCACTCTTTCCAGGCTCTTTCGATTCTGGCGTTGCCAACTTGGTCTAATGGCCCTTGAGCAGTGTTCGGATCTGGCCTTCCGTTGACTAATGGAAGATTTCTGGCGCGGCTTTGAAAGGTTAATCCCTCATGCCCAACAATCATCGTGCGGTAAACCTGCAACGCTCTTTTAGCGTAAGGATTATTTCTTGATAACTGACGACTTCTGTCTCGAAGTCTGCGGATTGCGCCACGGATTTCTGTATCCGCAGAAGTGGCAGGAGAAAGAAAATCAGAAAGCAGAGAAGAGACTTGATTCCCTAAATAAGAGCGTTTGCGCTTTGGGGTTTCGGCTTTGCTTTGAGGCTTGGATTCTCTGCCGATTAAATCGGGAGGCTCGTTTTTAAAGGGCCACATTAGCCAAGTCCTCCAAATCTAGTGGCGATTACGTCACCCGTTGGCTTACCTGCTTTTCTTCGCGTTGCCTTGATTTCTTTTCGCAGCTCAGACTTCCAATAGTTCAGTTCCTGGCGAGTTTTCACCATATCCGCATAAATCATGTTTCGATCTGCGATGGCGTATTGGCTCGCATGCTTTTGGGCTAACTCTTTGAGCGTTGCCTCCAGATAAGTAACCATTAAATCAGCGGTTGAACGCGGATCACTTTGGTTGGAATCGTAATCGCCAATGATGTCCCAAACGCCTTCTGAAACAGAAATCTGCTCAGAATCAGAAGCGCGAACAATCCAAGCCTGCCAATGCAAATGACCTAATGGATAATCGGCAGTAGTAGCGCTGGGAACTTCGATAAAATAGGTGGAATCTGCTTCAGTGGCGGAAAAAGTGATTTCCTGTCCGCCACCATGAACGCGAGCGTGATAATGGAGAGAGTAAGAACCAACCGGATAAGGTGTAGCTAGATCGTCGCGCCTCCATGTCCAGAAAGCGCCAGCGATTAAGGTTTCCGGCTCAGTTGTGGGGTAGTTGTTGCGGTCAAATAGATCAATTGCCATGCGCTAGGTTTAGCGCAAAAGCAAAAGGCTGTGGGGAATTTTGGGAATTTTGGGAATTTTGGGAAAATTGGCAAAATTAAAAAGATTGATTTTCGTTGTGTAAGGTGTTCGCCAATTCTTTTAGGTTGTTTTCTTTAAATTCAAGCCATTCTCGAAGAGAAAAGCGGAGGGGGTTGCTTCCTGTAGCTATTTGCTTAAAATCCTTAAATTTCTTTAGCATTCTGTAGTTAATAATCAATTTTTCATTTTTAGGAAAATCTAAAAGAGGCTTAAAAAGATGATCGCACTCCTTAAAAATATCGTCTAATTCATTGAGAGGCGTATGCCTTGTGATTATTTTTAATTCAATCAGAATCTCTCTTTTTTTCAGAATATTGTCGACAACTCTTGGAGCGGATTCTGATAATTCGCCTTGAACAGACCAGCTTTCTTCAAGCGCTACGTCAATCAAGTCTTCTGCTGATAACTCAAAGCCTTCATCAGACAAAAACTGAAGAGCCTGCTTGAGAGTCAATAATTTTTCTTTTTTTGCCACGCTTTTTTATCGAAATTCTAAATAATTACTTCGGCTTTCAATTCGCCACCTTCCTCCAACCCGATAGCTCGGCACTAGTCCACTCTCACAGTATCGGTAGGCAGTGCTTTTGCTGATGTCCAGCAAGGCTTGCAGTTCCTTTGGTGTGATATACGGCATTCTTGGTGGTCTTCTCATTTAAAATCCTTGAATCCAAGAGCGTCGAGGCATACGAAGGCGGTTTCTTCGCATTGGTGGGCTGTCCACTTCCGGTGTAGGAGGTGGAGGTTCTTCGATTTCGTTGATTTTATTCGTCAGCTTGTCCAGATTCTTGACATTCAGAATCGCTAGAGCGGACAAAGCATAGACTCGGCAGTCTAACGCCTCATTTCTGTCTCTGGTTTTGATCCATTCGCGTTTTGCATAGCCTTTCGAGTGCTTCGTTGCCAATCTCTCGCTCAAAAGTTCCAGAAAATAACTTCGATCACGGCTCATTGGAAAATGGCAAAAGCCTGCGCCTTTTTCTTCAATCCTGAGTTGAGCAAAAATCTGCTCTTTTGCGGAAAATGTCCCGATTGGGTAAAGCCTCACTTTGCCAATATTGTTTCGGCTTGGTTTGCCTACAATCGGCCTGCCTTCCTGCCCCATGCCTTTGATCGCAAACACTCTGCGGCCCTCTCTTGAGCGGCAAAACGCATAAACGGACTGCGTGTAATGTCCGCCGGAATCAATACATGCTGCTGAAATCGCCAACTCTTTGCCGTTTTCGAGAGTATAGCCTTGAACCAAGACAGAATCTAGCCTTTCCCAGAGTTCGCGGCTACTGGGATCACCGTAAATTGTGCCATATTCTAAAGACCAGTTCTCAGGACTTGCGCCACCTTTGCCCCAACCTACAATCTCATAACAAAGTCGATCATCCTGAACGTCTACTCCTGCCGTAATAATCCCAATCCCGTTCGGTGCGGTTTTTTCGCCATCGCTCCAGTTGGATTCCCTTCGAGCAAATAAATATTCATAAGGGATTTCTTCTTGGCTGTTTGTCATATCCCAAGATTCGGCTAAGTAGGTATTTACGAATCCTTGCAAGGTATGCGCGGACTGTTTTGCGATTACAAACTCCTGAGCTGCTTCTGCAATCGTCTGCCAAGGCGAGTACAAACCAGACAGGTGAAAACCTGCGATTCCCTTGAAATCCCTTTCGGCTCGCCACTTGCCAAAACGCAAAGCCTTGATTCTATGAGCATCTGTCCAGGCTTCATCGCAATGTTCACAGTAATATTTTGCATTTTCTGGCTCATTCTCAGGCCAGCGGATTTGCCGAAACGCTAACGTTTGAAATTCTCCGCAAGCATGGCATGGAATCCAGAACTGCCTTCTGTCACTTCGCTTGTAAGCAGACTCAATGCGTGATTGGTCTTTGATGGTTGGGCTGGAAACCTGAAGAATTTTGCGATTCCAAAAAGTCGCTGAACGTCTGCGAGCCAAAGCCACCGGATCACCTTCTGAACCTGCGCTTGTTGGGTATCTGTCCACCTCGTCACAAAGCACGATTCTAATAGGGCGAGAAGCCAGCGAGCTTGGCGAATTCGCACCACAGACGGTTAAGTGTCCGCCTGGGAAAGTTTTGTGAAGTGTTGTGTTCCCAGAATCTCGGCTTCTAGGATCTGCTACCTTGCCTTGCAAAGTTGGGGTGTCTCTGAGCATTGGCGCGAGCCTGTCCTTGCTCCAAGCCTGCGCCATTTCCAAAGTAGGTTGAACCACAAGAATTGGGCTTGGATCATGGGCCATGTGATAGCCGCAGATATTGAGGCAAACCTCGGTTTTCCCAAGCTGACTTCCACACATGGCGACCACTTCAGAAACTGCCGGATCTGAGACAGCTTCCATGATTCCGGTTAGGTAAGGCGTTCTGTTATTTTGCCACTGACCTGGTTCTGCTGACGCTTCTGGACTGAGCCTTCTTTCCGCCTCGGCCCACTGGCTGATGTTTAGTTTGGGAGGAGGCAGGAAGTGCTTTGCTGATAGCTTTCGCGCCTTCTGCTCTTTCTTCCAGGCGTTCTCTGTTGTCTGAAAGGATTCTTGCAAGTTCTCCAAGGGTT
>Ga0208645_1001546_pt1 | contig 19846 bp, 40 predicted proteins | sample VirMetDEL_Sep_01_FD_184519 | JGI IMG/M metagenome (GOLD analysis project Ga0208645, IMG submission 184519) | Aqueous microbial communities from the Delaware River and Bay under freshwater to marine salinity gradient to study organic matter... | ecosystem: Environmental > Aquatic > Marine >... | reverse complement strand
CTAATCCGGCACGTACACAACCATAGTGTGTGCCATAAAATTGTTTTATACCTAATTCTTCTAACTTAGGCATAACACATTCACCGGTAGTTAAAGAACATATGTATAAAGTAAGTAAAAATTTCATCTTGACAATCCTTAGAAAATAATTATTATCCTATCTATAAATTAATAAAGTTATAAAGGAGACTATACTAATGACTGATATAAGTAAATATAAATCTGTCGCTCTAACTCACGAAGTCTGTGATAAGTTAGATAAGGTCAGAAAAGTAATTGTACCTACAATTACAGTATCTAGAGCAAAAGCTTTAGAAATTATAATCAACGAGAAAGCAAGGAAATTAAATGGCAAAGTATCAGCAAGGTAATTTTGGATTTAAAACTTTAGTTGAATTTGACGAAAGAGATCCAATTAGAAACCTATGGAGAAATGTTTTGATTGTAGCTATTGAAGATGCAATTAAAATAAAAAGTACAATAATTAAGTTCTATGATTTTTATAGAAATAAAAAATTTTATGAACTCGATTATGTCACATTACCAAATAGAGATTTTGATGCAGTATGTCAATTGGCTCAATTAGATGGTAATTTAGTCAGAAAAAAAATAAACAAACTAATGAAAGAAATGGAGATGAACAATGGCTCATATATGCCCAAGATGCCGTGGAAACGGTTATATCAAAGTGAAGGAATCCATAGAGAATCCGACGGAAACCATACACCAGTGTCCGCAGTGTAAATCTCAAGGAGAAATTATGATAGATGAAAATAGACTTAAAACTATATTTGATGAACATCGAGAAAAATATAGATATAAAGATAAACTAACTGTTGAACATGTTAAATTATTAGAAAAACAAATTGAAAACTTGATGAAAGATAAAGCAATGCTTCAAGATCAATTAGATAAATACATAGATAAAGAAATGGAGCAACGATAATGATAAGAGGAGACAGCAGCGATTATGACTTACTTCATAAATGGACTATTAACTTTGATTGCAATGGTTATAAAACTTGTGAGATTGGAGTACGTGAAGGACTGGGATCAAAAATTATTATGGATAACGTTGTTAACAACTACATCCATGTTGGCGTTGATCCTTATGGTAATTTAGAATATCAACATTATGATGATACCGGTTCTTATACCTGTGATTATACCGATGACATGAGAGATACCATGCTGAATGATTTTAAACCGTATCGTAATCAAGGTAAATTTACATTGTGTAATATGACAGACACACAGTTTATGAATGATACAGAACATAGACATTCTAAATTTATGTTTGTGCACTTTGATGGTCCACATATGACTAAAGATGTAATGACTGAAGCGGTATGGTTTGCTAATCGATCGGTTAAAGGTACACGTTTTGTATTTGATGATTATAAAAAATATAACACGGCCTTAATTGCACAAGTGTTAGAGCTTTATAATTTTAGAGTAATTGAAAGCGGAAAAAACAAATGTCTAATTGAGAAAGTAAATGACTAGAAAAAATTTTAAAAAAAGTTCTAATTCTAGGACCAAAGAAACTCGTAGACATATTGCTAAATATAGTGCTCAAAATACTGTACCTGGAGAAAGCACCATACGTTATGGATCAGGCTTCAGGGATCAGATAAATTTATATTGGCAAAAAAGAAATGCAGATAAATTAAAATGGAGAGAGTTACATGGCGAAAACAATAGTGATTAATAACTATAAAAAATATTGGGTTGAAACGACCAACCAAGGACATCTTATAAAAATTTGTCATGGACATAATGATCAAGTGACTGAATTAGATTTAAGATGGAAAGATAGAACAAGAGATAAACAAAGGAGAGTGATTAATGCCAAAAAAGCCGCGAATTAAAAAAACAGAATATGAGAATTTGTATGATTGTATTCGAACGGACCAAGTACCCGCAGATCAAATTGCGTATTGGTTTGAAGACAAAAAATTTTTTAATTGGTTTAAAAATCAACGTGATAAAAAAGCGAGTTGGGAATAATGGTCCAAGGAGAATTATTTAAAGATCAAAACGAAGTCGATATTGAATCTTTAAATCTATCGGAAGCAGTTGATCTTTCAACGTTTGATGTTCGATTGTTTCCTGGAATGTATTATGTATTTAAAACAGGAGGGTATCATTACCTGAGTAAATGCAAACAACAGGTTCCAGAAATATACAGACAACCCATATGGCCTTTTGTTTTAAGAAACATGAGACACCCATTAGCTCCTGATGATGAAAAAAGACATTCAGAAAAAGCTATTCTTTGGCCCAGTATTGGCTTAACTCAAAATGGTTATCAAAAAATTTTTTTGTTATGGAAAGATAAAACTAGAGTACAAACTATTTACAAAAAAGACGGGACCACTTATACAAAAATAGTTCCAAAAGGAATTTTAAGTTCCTTTAGTCGAATTATTGCAAAAGCATTTGTACCTAATCCAAATCCAGAAGAATTTATTTTAGTAGATCATGTTGATGGTAACCGTATAAATGATCGACCTGAAAATTTAAGATGGACCAAACAAGCTTTAAATGCCAATGGTACACCGGGAGGTAAAAACGATCCAGATGAAGTATTTGATAATATAAAAGATACGGATTGGTTTAATGGAAGAGGAACTAATAATTTAAATATTGTAAAAAAAACTTTTCAAGAAAATCAACAACGCCAGCAGATCTCATTTACGTTTAATGCTAACTTTATAAAAGGAATGAACAATGAATAATAAACAAGCACAAAATAAAATTAATAAAGAAAGAAAACATTTAGAAGAAATAAAAAAAGAAAAAACTAAATACTTAGTTCGAGCAAGAAAAGGTGAACTTTGGATGGATGAATGTAAGGATCATTATTATAATGTTGTTTGTAAACGTTATAATTTTTGTGTTCGACATATTGAAAACATGATTGATGTTAAACATGAACCTTTAATAGGTCAAATTAGTTTTCATCTTTCAATGTTTAGTAGAGATCTTTTATATATTTTTAAATATAGAAAATTTAATAGAGAAATAATTGAAGACTATTGGGAATGGAAAAAAATTAAAAAAGAATGGGAAGATGATTTTAATTACACTCAAAAAAGAATTGATGAAGATTATGCATTGGTCGAAAAAATGGAACCTTATGTTAGAAAAATGGAAAAAATTTTAGATGAATGGGAATATAAAATGAATAGAAGACCTGGAAGAGTTAAAGCTAAAAAACCTAAAACAGGAGCAAGAGTTAAGAATGCAAAACAATAATTTAAAATTAAAAGAAATTAAAACTCCTAAAGGTAATTTTGTTACTATTAATAATGATTTATATATACCTGAAGCATTAGAAAAATATGGTGGTTGGGAAAATGAAGTTTATGATGAATGTATTAAATACTTAAAAGAAAACTCTGTAATCATAGAAGTAGGGGCTCACATAGGTACACACACTATTCCTTTTGCAAAGTATTGTCATCGAGGATATGTATTTGCATTTGAAATGCAGCGATTTATTAATCAAATATTAAATTTCAATATAATTTATAACCAAGTAAACAATGTACAAACATTTCAGGAAGCAGTTACTGATGTTGATGAACGATTTGTAACTAATGATTTTAGATATGATGTTGAGGGTATTAACTCTGGTAATACTAAAATACAATTTATGGATCATGGATCAGGTTTTCTTCCAATATACAAATGTAGATTAGATACAAAGTTTAGCCATCTTCAAAAATTAGATTTAATTAAAATTGATGTTGAATGTCATGAGCATTTTGTAATTGAAGGTGGTTTAAATTTAATTGAAAAACATAAACCAGTTATCATGACTGAATATCATACGGTTAAGACAAAACACACCAATGGTAATAAACACTTGATAAAAGAATTACTTCCTAATTATTCATGGAAAGAAATAATTGGTAAGTATCAATTGAATAACAAAGAAGTATATAACTTTAATATGATAGGAACCCCAAATGATTAAAACAAGACAATTTGATTACCCAACATCCACTAGAAAAACAATTGATGGTAAAAGAGTTTATAGTATCAACGGTGAAGCGCTGCCATCGGTTACAACGATACTATCTGCAACTGAGTCTGAAGAGAAGAAAGCTGTATTAGAAGCCTGGAAGAAAAGGGTTGGAGCAGAACAAGCGGACAAGATTAGAGATGAGGCTGCTGCAAGAGGTAGTGTGCTTCATAGAATTGTTGAAAATTATATAACGGATACAAAGCATTTAGATATGACTGAGCTAGGTCAGACGGCTCATAAAATGGCTGATATTCTCACAGAGAGGGCCATAGACGAGCGTTTGAGTGAGGTGTGGGGTGTAGAGCCATATTTAGCGTATCAGGGCTTATTTGCCGGTCAAACGGACTTAATTGGTATTCATGATGGTAAAATTACAGTCTGTGACCACAAAAATGCTAATAAACCTAAGCGAAAAGAATGGCTCCATGATAGTTATAGAATACAGTTAGCACTTTATGCGTTGGCTTTTGAAGATATGTTTGGTGAACATATTTCACGTGGAATAAATTTTATAGTGACTAAGGATATGGTGTATCAGGAATTTTCTTGGGAAGGTCAGGAATTCCGTCAAGCGAAATATGATGCTCTGAAAAGAGTCGATAAATACTATAGTAATTTAAATAAGATACAAGAAGTTTAATACTATGTGGCTAAAAAAAGGCGAAACTGTGACAAATATGTGGTACATGGGTCAAGAATCAGGGTTCAGGGGCCAAAATGTTCAGGAATCAGGGTTCAGGGACCAGGCATCAGGGGTTTGTAAGAAATTCTCTATAGTATTTCTCACAGATATTTTGATAAAATTTTTTTTTAAAAAATTAAAAAGTGTCTTACATTCATACATTGATGTTTTATTCAATAATATCAATGGTTTAACGTCTTACATTTCGTCTTACATGCGTCTTACACGTCTTACAATTGTTATTTATCAACGTTTTTTTAACATTTTAAAGATAGTAAACAAATGTTTTTCCCGACGCGCGCGCGTAAAAACGATATTTTTTATTAGTAAAATACCTACAGAAACACTATAGAGATTTGAGAATATGAAAAAACCAATAGTCTGTCAGATAAAAAAGAAAAAATACTACCTGTATAAAATAACCTGGATTGATATTACAGGTGAAGAGGACCATGCAAACCCAGATCAGTTTGAAGCTATGAATTACTCAACTTTAATTACTTATGGATTTGTATTTTCTAAAAACAGAAAAGAATTAAAAACATTTTCAACTTATGATGTTGATGATGAAGTTTTTAGTGGACGAAATGTATTTCCAATAGGATGTATTAAAAAAATGGAGAAAGTATTAGTCGGATGAGTTATCTTCCTCTGTTTCTGGTGTTACTTGTTTTGGTTCTGTCAAAACTTTATCTTTTAACTCTTCTATTTCCACACCTTCAAGAATGGGTGAATACTCGTCTATTATCTGTTTCATTCTGGATTCCAATTCTTCTGTTGATAAGTCTTCTAGTTTACCTGTCCGAATTATTTTTTGCTCAATATATAATCCCGCCGCTTTACCTCTCGCAACTTCTGCATTAACTGCTGCGGACCAAGCTTTCTTATCTCTGGCCTCATCTCTTAACTTTGCAAGTTCCATAACATGACTACCAAAAGTTACATCGTATTTCTTTTGTAGTTCTTCTCTTAGTTCACCAATGTATTTAACTACAAGTGGATATCGTTTTGGATTCTGTAAAATACTTGCTGCTTGTCTTGCTGAGTCTTTTGCATAACCTGCTTCTATTGCACACTGAGTAGCAGTCTTTCTGCCTTCTTCTGATACTAATAAATTTGCAAACTTAATCTGCTGGTCTGTCAGTCTCTTCGGTACGCCCATTATTTTCTTCTTCCTTTTTATTTCCAAAAATTTCTTCCCAACGTTTTGCATAAACGTCATTAGTTGGTCTAGATCTTCCGTCGTATTTTCTTCCTTTTTCTTTGGTCATTTTGTCACATTCTCCTGTTATTGACATTTAGCACAACAATTGTATAAACGCAATAGATGTTGGGTCAGAAAACAATTAAACAAATGTATTCTGGTTTGCCCAATATCAAGTTGATTTAAACATAAACATTGTGGCGTTCGGCTTACGAAGCAGTTTTTTACTCTTATTGTACTGTGGATACTGGGGCGCCATAAAAAGATAGAAATTATGCAAGGCAAGATGTTAAGACAAGTTTTGGATAAGATGATGAAGCATGGCACTGCTCAAAATGCTCGGGTCCAAGTTTGTTTACCTGATGGAAAATTTTACGACATTTCCTCTTTACAATTAATGGAAAATAAATTAATTGGCGTTAGAGAATCACACCGACTAGTTTTTACAGTTCAAGCTGAAACATGGAATATGGGAAAGATTTTGAAAAAAATTGGCTAGCCTGTTAGTTCGAAAAATAATTGAAACCTGAGACTAAATTTTATGCAAAAATTAAAAGAAATTTTAAACAATTATCGCTCATTCGATTGGAGAATCTTAGCGTTCCCGGTACTCCTGATCTATTGGTCTATAATAATAATCGGCACTTTTTCACTGTAGAATTAAAATATACAAAAACGAACAAAGTAACCTTTTCACCACACCAAATTGGCTTCCATGTGAAGCATCCTGAGAATACATTTATCCTAGTTGAGGATGCCTCTCTCAACGTCCCAAAACTTTATGAAGGATCCCGGATCCAGAAGCTTGTAGCCTGTGGCCTGAAGCTTGAACCTCTGCATCAGGGATATGAAGATATAAAAATTTTTTTTAATCAGCTTGGCGCTTGACGCTTAAATAATCCGAACCCCTGTACCTTGGTCCCTGAAGCTTGCTGCTTGGCGCTTGTAACCTGTATCCATTCTGGTAGGCCCAGGCTTCATGGATTTTAATTGCTGTCTTGCTCAGTCTTGCTTGCAGCTTGCTGCTTGTCGCTTGAAGCTTGCTGCTTGGTGCTTGCGGCCTTTTCATTTTCATTTTCTTTTCCTTTCTGCGTTGTTTTGTCCCTGCGACAATTTGTCGCAGGTTTGTAATACTTTGGATGTCTCCATACAAATGTCAATTTAGTTTCCTCCTATCTTTGTTTGATTGTTTTAACCATTCAAAAAACTCCTGGCACTCTTTCAAATACCAAGCCGGCAGGTTGCTATGGTCCTCCAGGAACCACGGCAACAGATCACCTCTTTTTATTTTTCTTTTTTTCATTAGTGTTTTCCATAAGTTATATTTTTAATTTCAGGATCCCAGCAAGCTCGGCAATCTTTGCATTCATTGTCTTGATCTGGAGCCGGACAAGTTCGCGTTGTCGTGCTCACCGTTGATGTATTGGGCCATGAAGCCGGGGCCTCCTGGTCAACCATCGTTGCTGAAAATCTAACAACTAGATTATCCGGTTTTAAATGCATATACTTTTTGGTCCATGCTTCACGCGTTGGCATCCAGTGTTTTTTTGTAGGTGTTAACTTGCACACTTCAAAAATTTTTAAAAGATGCGCTTCGTCTTGAACGTCGCCGCTGTCATGCCATCTAAATTCATTAGGCTTTTTAGAATTAATAAGAGTCGCCATTGCTTCAACCCAGTACGGATTGTTTATAGCCGCTAATCTTTTATATTGCGCAGCCTGCACAACTGAAAAAACATAACAGCCTTTTAAAGCATAGCAGCCCTCGCAAACTGAGCCTTTTATATTAACTAATTTTGAACCGGTGCTGCATTCTTTGGCAGGTAAACCAATCGACCAACCCGGCATTTTTGAGGGCTTCGATAGTCCACCGATCAGGGCCCAAGCTTCTTTTGTATTCATGACTTATTCTCCTTTTGTTAATATTGTAATGATAAACTATTTTAATTTTAGAATCACTTGTCAACATTGTCGCATTGCAAATTGTCACTGCGACAAAATGTCGCAGGCGCTTGACGCTTGCGGCTTTTATTAATTATTGCTTGAGGCTTGAAGCTTGACGCTTGGGCCGTTAGCCACTCAGCGTCAAACTTTTATAGATAAGATTACAATGCTTATCTCATTAACAACATAATATTTAAGTCTAGAAGTTATAGACTCACAGTATTTTAACTGCTCTATAAGGCGTCTACTTAGTAGAGGCAATTTTTGAGCTAGTAGGTTTTCTGTATCACCTGAGGGTTTCCCAATTTTAAGTGTAGTACAGCCCCACAATCGAACACCTGATCAGTTAAGTTTATAATAAACTTACTGGATCCTAACTTAACTGATCCCAGGTCCAACACCTAGATAGCGTAAACGAAACCCAGTGTGATGGACCAGGGATCAGCATCAGTGAGGTTTCGCGCACAATCCCCTCTCCATGGACGGAGGTGTCAGCTTTTTCTCAACTGATCTAATCCTACTTGCTTTTGTTGGTGCAAGTCCCAAAGTTATTTTTTTGTTATTTAAATAACTAAACATAATCATAAGATACCATAGCTGAAATTTTATATCTACGCGCAAACTGTCGCACCCTGAGCCAGGGTTCCAGGAGCTGAAATCCTGTCAACTCAACAAAATGACGCGCGACAATTTGTCGCAGGCAGGTGCGACAATATTGACAATGGCCCCAGGTCCTGGAATCTGGTATCATGGGGCATGTCAAAAATAATAGGAGGAAATATGATAACAGAGGCTAAATTTAACGAAGACACAAAACAACTAGAGTACAAAAAAATAACTGCAAAAACTTGGGCTCAAGATTTTTTGATGGATTTAATCAGTCAATATAATTACAGATTAGAAGACAGAGGATTACATGGTCTAGATAAAATGACAGAGAAAGAAGAGCAGCAATGTATGGACCAATTAAAAAAACAAGCAGACAGAATTGCAAAAATGTTTGGATATACAGAACATTGGACAACGTAAGTGCGACAATATTGACAATGGCCCCTTCGGGGCCATTGTGTTAAGATGAGTTATTAAATTAAAAAGGAGGAAATATGGACTACGATGACATACTACAAGATGCTTTTGAAAATTATTTAGAGGAGCATCAATTTGATGAGGAAGATCAATTAGAATATTTGGAGGAGGTTGAATGAAATATAAAGGCTATTTAATAAATTTAACTCCAAAGAAAGGAACTGAAAGTCTTTGGAGATTAGAAATAGAAAAAGATAACAAGGTTGATTGTTACACAGTTGAAAACACTGCAGCCTTATACAAGGTGCAGGAATTTGCACTTAATCAAATTGATAAATTAATTACTGAAGAGGTTAGATCATGAACTTAGCATTAAAACTATTATTATTTTTTATTGGTATGGCATTATCAATGGTTGGAATAATGACCTCATTACATGCACCACAACACATGGTTTTAGGTGTGTTAATTTTCTTTAGTGGGTTTGTGATATTGTTTTCAAGTATGAGGCCAAACTATTAACTGCGACACTATGCGCAATGGCGCATGGTCCAGGGTTCTGGTATCATGGGGTAATTAACAAACGGAGGAACTATGAATAATATAACTAATACATGTACTGAATGCGGTGAAGACGCTAAGTATGATGAATGGTCAAACTATGAAAAAAGAATATGTATCAACTGCGGTTCGGATAACGAACCGCCAGAGGAATGGACAGAAGAGGCCAAAGAGGGTGCAAGGATCGCGGCGTCAATTGGATTAAGTTTAAATGATCTTGACGACAGCGGTGACATGGCCGAAGAGTTAAGAGAGATTATGCAAAATTAACTTCCCTCCTAGTGGTTAATATACCGCGCGACAAAATGTCGCGCGGTTTTACATTGTAGAATATATACTGCGACAAAATGTCGCAGGGGCCTGCGGCCATACCGCTCGGCCGCTGCGCGGCCTCGCTTAATTGGATAGAGGTACCAAGACCACTTGCAACTTTGAACTTTTTAATATACTTAATTACCTTTGTAATATTAGGAGTCTCAATATATGGTATATATATTGAACTTTTATATACAGATAAGGCTGAAATACTTTTCAACCTTTGAAAACATATCTGAAAAAATTTTGCGGAAAATTTTTTCGAATGCACTTTTATGGATATAGATAAATTAAAAAAGTTTGAGAAATTACCACCTGATGTAAAAAGACAACTTGCTCTTTACATGGCTAAGTGGAAAGAAAAGAAAAAAGAATCTACAATCAGAAATGATTTTATGGCTTTTGTAAAACATGTATGGCCTGATTTTGTAGAAGGGTCCCATCATAAACAAGTTGCAAATAAATTTAATCAAATTGCAGAAGGTAAAATAAAACGTGTTATAATAAATATGGCACCTAGACATACTAAATCTGAATTTGCCAGTTATCTATTACCTGCATGGATGGTTGGAAGAAATCCAAAACTAAAAATTATTCAATCTACTAACACAACTGAACTCTCAGTACGTTTTGGTCGTAAAGCAAAACAACTTATGGATTCACCAGAATACAAAGAAGTATTTCAAACAAGACTTAAAGAAGATTCACAAGCTGCTGGTAAATGGGAAACACAACAAGGTGGTGAATATTATGCAGCCGGTGTTGGATCTGCAATTACTGGACGGGGTGCTGATCTTCTAATTATTGATGACCCACACACTGAACAAGATGCAATGAATGCACAAGCTCTTGAGAGAACTTATGAATGGTATACATCAGGACCAAGACAACGTCTTCAACCTGGTGGAACAATTGTAATTGTTATGACAAGATGGAATGAAAAAGATTTAGCAGGACGATTAATCAAAGCTCAAAAAGAACCAAAAGCTGATCAATGGGAAGTAATTCAATTTCCTGCAATCATGCCGGATGGAAAACCTTTATGGCCTGAATACTGGAACATAAAAGATTTAGAAGCAGTTAGAGCATCAATTCCATTATCAAAATGGAATGCACAGTATATGCAAAATCCAACAGGAGAAGAAGGTGCATTGATAAAACGAGAGTGGTGGCAAAACTGGGATTCAGAAACACTTCCAAATTTAGAACACGTTATACAATCTTATGATACTGCGTTCATGAAAAAAGAAACTGCAGACTTTTCTGCAATCACCACCTGGGGCGTGTTTCATCCAAACGAGGACTCTGGCCCCTGTCTCCTGTTGCTTGATTCAGTGAAAGGTCGGTATGAGTTTCCAGAACTACGGCGTATTGCACTTGACCAATATGGATACTGGCAACCGGAAACAGTAATCATCGAGGGTAAGGCTTCAGGACTACCACTAACTTATGAGTTGCGTAAGGCTGGTATTCCTGTTATAAATTTTACACCCTCAAAAGGTAATGATAAACATACGAGGGTTAACAGTGTCTCTCCACTGTTTGAATCAGGGAGAATATGGGCGCCCACAGATATGGAGTTTGCACAAGAGGTGATTGAAGAATGTGCAGCATTTCCATACGGAGATCACGACGATTTAGTCGACTCCATGACTCAAGCGGTAATGAGATTTAGACAAGGCGGATTAATTCAACATCCTGAAGATTATGAGGATGAGCCTTTACAACAAACTCAAAAGGTGTATTATTAAAATATTATGGCAAGAGAAGACGAACAAAGATTAATCGATATGATGAAAGCCATTGAGGCAGGTGAAACTCAAGAAGATCTTGATCGAGAAGACATGGATCAGGAATCAGGCATCAGGAGTATTAAAAAAGCTCCATCGATTAAAATGGCAAGTGAAACTCCAGGTGAAGAATTTGATCTTGAGATCATGATGATGCTTAAAGAATTTGAAGACGCAAAAAGAAATGGTTACAAAGGCACTATAGAAGATTTTTCTAATTATTATTTCTCACAAAAAGAAATGATGAAGGATAGACAAACGGCAATGTATGGTGGCAGAATGCAACTTGCGGATGGACCAAAAGAATATGGTTTATATGAAGATGTAATTCCTAAAAGATATTCAGATCCAATTACTGCTAGATTAGAAACTGAAAAAGAAGAAGCAGCAATGAAAAGAGAAATAAAATCCATTGATGATAAAAAAGGTAAACCAAAACCATTTAAAATGGATGAAGAGAAAATTAAAAAATTAATTAAGCAAAGAAAAGAAGAACAAGAAAAATTAGCTAAAGGCGGCATTGCAGGAGTACTGTAATGGCTGACATCATTCCACCTAAAAAACCAAAAAATTATTCTAAAATTTTAGACGTATTAAATACTCCAGCAGCAGCAAAACAATTCTCTCCAAAAACATATGTGAACTTAGTTGGAGAATATGCAAAGAAAGCTTTAGACAATAATGAACTTAATCAAGAAGAATATATGAATATTGTAAAACCTTTATTTGGCGATGCCGGAATCATGGCTACTGAGAAAATAAAAAAATATAATCAAGAATTAGAAAAGTATGCAACAGGCGGCAGAGTTAATTTTTTAAAAGGTGGTGATACAAATTACAATGCAATGGTCACTGAAATGTATATTAAAGCAGGAGGTCAAGAAGGAACCGGTATGGATATAGATTCTTTTGCTGCAAAGTATTTTCCAAAAATGGCACAAGGTGGAAGAATAGGTTATTCTAATGGTTCAGAAGATTATGGAGATTTAATTGATGCTTATGAAAAAGGCATTGATGTAATGCCGGGTGAATCTCTAACTCAATACATTAATAGAATTAGAGAGGCTGAAAAAAGAAGTAAACTAAATGACTAAAAGACTCACTAGAACGGTGCCCCCTGAAGCAGGGCCCATGAGTCAAGGCTTGAATATTTCCTATAATACTGTTAAAGATGTAAAACTTACGGAGAAAATAAATGGCAGACAATATGGACAACGTAGACAAAGCTCTACCGAACGAACCAAGAAAAGAATTTGAACTACCTGGTGAAGAAGAAATTCAAGAACAAGTAGTAGAAGAAGTTAAAGAAGAGATACAATCACCTGATGATGTAGAGATTCAGGAGAATGAAGATGGTTCGGTTGATATTAATTTAGATCCAGCAGCTGCAACACCTGAAGGTGGTGATGAGCATTATGCAAATCTTGCAGACTTTTTACCAGATGATGTATTAGGTCGACTTGCATCAGATTTATCTTCTAAATATCAAGATTATATTTCATCAAGAAAAGATTGGCAAAGAACTTATACTCAAGGTTTAGATTTATTAGGTTTTAAATATGATCAAAGATCAGAACCTTTTCAAGGAGCATCGGGTGCAACCCATCCAGTACTTGCTGAAGCCGTTACTCAATTTCAAGCACTAGCTTATAAAGAATTACTTCCAGCTGATGGACCGGTTCGAACACAAATACTTGGAGTGCCTACTGCAGAAAAAACAGATCAGGCAAATAGAGTTAAAGATTTTATGAATTATCAAATCATGGATCAGATGAAAGAGTATGAACCAGAATTTGATTCTATGTTATTTCATTTACCTCTTGCAGGTAGTACTTTTAAAAAAGTATACTTCGATGAAATGGAACAAAGAGCAGTTTCAAAATTTGTTCCTGCAGATGATTTAATTGTTCCGTACACAGCTACCTCATTAGATGATGCGGAAGCAATTATTCATCGTGTTAAAATTTCAGAAAACGATTTAAGAAAACAACAGGTTGCAGGTTTTTATAGAGATATAGAAATTGGTAAACCTAGTGACCAAGAATCAGAGATTGATAAAAAAGAAAGAGAACTAGAAGGTATTAGTAAAACTGCTAATGAAGATGTTTATACTTTACTAGAATGTCATGTAGATTTAGATCTTGAAGGTTTTGAAGATTCAGATCCACAGACTGGTGAGCCGACAGGAATTAAAATCCCATACATTGTTACTATAGAAGAATCATCAAGAGATATTTTATCTATCAGAAGAAACTATGAAATCGGAGATACTAAAAAAGATAAAGTTCAATACTTTGTACATTTCAAATTTTTACCAGGACTTGGTTTTTATGGTTTTGGTTTAATTCATATGATTGGTGGATTGTCACGTACTGCAACAGCAGCATTAAGACAATTACTCGATGCAGGAACTTTATCTAATTTACCAGCTGGATTTAAAATGCGTGGTATAAGAATTAGAGATGACGCACAATCTATTCAACCAGGTGAGTTTAGAGATGTTGATGCACCGGGTGGAAATTTAAGAGATTCATTTATGATGCTTCCATTTAAAGAGCCTTCTCAAACATTATTAAGTTTGATGGGTATAGTGGTTCAAGCAGGTCAACGATTTGCATCTATTGCAGATTTACAAGTTGGTGATGGTAATCAACAAGCTGCAGTTGGAACTACAGTTGCATTATTAGAAAGAGGTAGCAGAACAATGTCTGCTATTCATAAAAGAATTTACTCTGCTCTTAAAAATGAATTCAAATTAATGGCAAGAGTATTCAAGTTATATCTACCTCAAGAATATCCATATGATGTCGTTGGGGGTCAAAGAATGATTAAACAATCTGACTTTGATGATAGGGTAGATATATTGCCAGTTGCTGACCCTAACATTTTCTCACAAACACAGCGTATTTCACTAGCGCAAACTGAACTCCAACTGGCAACTTCAAATCCACAAATGCATAATCTATATGCTGCATACAGAAATATGTATGAAGCTTTAGGTGTAAAAAATATTGATCAAGTATTAATTAAGCCAATGCAGCCTACTCCAAAAGATCCTGCATTAGAACATATTGATGCATTAGGAGGAAGACAGTTTCAAGCGTTTCCAGGTCAGGACCATAGAGCACACATTACTGCTCACTTAAATTTCATGGCAACAAATATAGCAAGAAACAATCCAGTGGTCATGGCAAGTTTAGAGAAAAATATTTTTGAACATATTAGTCTAATGGCTCAAGAACAAGTTGAAATAGAATTTAGAGATGAGTTACAACAGTTACAACAATTACAAATGCAGTCTCAACAAAATCCACAAATGGCTCAAGCAATGCAAATGCAAGTAAAAATGCTTACAGAAAAAATTGAAGCAAGAAAAGCACAATTGATTGCTGAGATGATGGAAGAATTTATGAATGAAGAGAAGAAAATTACATCTCAATTTGATAATGATCCAATTGCTAAACTAAGATCAAGAGAATTAGACCTTAGAGCAATGGAAAATCAGCGTAAAAAAGAACAAGACCAAGAAAAAATTAATCTTGATAAATTAAAAGCGATGATGAACCAAGCTAATCAAGATGAAAAACTTGAACAAAACGAAGAATTAGCAAAATTAAGAGCTGATACATCAATCGAAAAGACAATTTTAAGTAAAACTATACCAAGCACAGACTCAATGATGAAAAATCAAGCTCCAATGATGCCTAAAGTAAAAATATTCAGAGGAGGAAATGACTAGTATGAGAAAAAAAATGACAAAAGCACAAAAAAAGGTTAAAAAGGTCATGAGGGAATTCAAAAAAGGTGAATTGCCTATAGGTAAGTCAAAGAAAAAAGTAAAATCGCGTAAACAAGCGATTGCAATTGCTTTATCTGAGGCTGGTAAATCAAAACCAAGGAGATAAAATGGAAAAACTTGATAAAATAGTTGAAATAGCAACTCCAGAAATGAAAGTTGAAATAGATCCAAGATCTAAATCAACTGCAGACAAAGCATATAATGGAATTGCAGTTCCTGAAGAAGTTGAAGTAAGAGGAACTAAAAGAATGCTAAAAGAAAAGTCTAAAAAAGCTAAGTGGATTTAGTTTATGTGGTTCAGCGCTATTAAATTAGCCGTTCAAGCTGGCTCTCATATTTTTAAAAATCGTCAAAAGACAAAAATGTTAATGGCAGATGCACAAATGCGTCATGCAGAGAAAATGGCGAATGGAGAAGCTGAGTATCAAGGTAAATTATTAGAAGCAAGACAATCGGACTGGAAGGACGAATTTATTTTACTTTTACTTTCAGCTCCAATTGCATTATTATCATGGGCAGTATTTTCAGATGACCCGGCAGCTATGGAAAAGATGCAATTATTTTTTGAATATTTTTCACAGCTTCCATTTTGGTACCAAACAATTTTTGTAGGTGTCATAGCATCTGTATATGGATTAAAAGCAACTGATTTAATTAAGAGGAAATAAAATGAGTAATAGAAGATACAACACACAAACTAGAAAAGGTTTTTTATCAGGTGGACAAGCAAAATTAGATAAAGATGGTGATGGTAAAATTACTGGAAAAGATTTTGCTATGTTAAGAGGTAAGAAAAAAGATAAGAAAAAGAAAAAACCATCAATGATGATGATGGCTATGAAGGATAAAAAGTAATGGCAAAACTTTGTGCAAAAGGAAAAGCTGCTGCGAAAAGAAAATTCAAAGTATATCCTTCTGCATATGCTAATATGTATGCGTCCGGTGTTTGCTCTGGTAAAATTACACCAGGTGGTAAAAAACAAAAAAGAAAAAAAGCTGCCAATGGTGGTTTGATGGCAGGCATGGCTAGAAAAAGAAGAGCGAGCTGTGCGTAGTTATTATTCAGAAGGTGGATTAAGAAAATGGGTTTCTGAAAAATGGGTGGATATTGGTGCACCTAAAAAGAAAGGTAAATATCAACCTTGTGGAAGAAGCAAAGGATCAAAAAGAAAATATCCAAAATGTGTTCCACTTGCAAAAGCAAGATCAATGTCTAAATCACAAAAAGCTTCTGCAGTTAGAAGAAAAAGACAGGCTTCTAATAAAGGACCAAAACCAACTAATGTTAAAACGTTTGCGAGAAAATAATGTTTAGAAAACAATTTAGATCAGGAAGTAAATCTCCAGCATGGCAACGTAAAGAAGGTAAATCTGAATCCGGAGGCCTGAACCGAAAAGGCGTTGCATCTTATAGAGCAGCTAATCCTGGTTCAAAATTAAAAACAGCAGTAACCACTAAACCATCAAAATTAAAAAAAGGAAGTAAAGCAGCTAAAAGAAGAAAATCATTTTGTGCTAGAATGAAGGGTATGAAGAAGAGATTAACTTCAGCTAAAACAGCAAGAGATCCGGATTCAAGAATTAACAAATCACTTAGAAAGTGGAATTGCTAATGATAGATAAATTTATGTACACATTATTTGGTGCACTTGACAAATTTTTCGATGTAATTATACCTAGTATATATGAGAGACTCAAAAACAATAGAATCTTTTCTTCAAAGAAAAGAAAAAGAAAATAAGGAAAAAAACTTATTTAAAGATCTTCGTAAAGAAGTAGAGACAGGTGCGAATGGCACTCAGAAATACGTAATCAAGAAAGGTAATAATAAAGGTAAAATAGCTAATGTTAAATGAAGAATTAATAATATTAAATAAATTACAAAAATATTTAAAAGAATCCTATCAAAGTATCGGTGATAATATGATCGGTGGTGGTATTGACAATATGGAAAAATACAAGTATATGATGGGACAGGCACATGCCTATTTAAGAATATCACAGGAAATCTCTAACCTGCTAAAACCAAAGGAGCAAAAAGATGATAATAAAAGGGAACAAGACCTCACAAACGTCGTCCGATTCGGACAATTCGAAGATTAAATCTGCATTACTAGATAAGTACGAAAAACAAAACGCAGAAGCACATCAAAAAGAAGTTGATGGCTATGAACGTTTAAAAACAAAAGAATCAGATAAATTACCTAAACCAACTGGATGGAGAATAGTTGTTCTGCCATTTAAAATGCCAGAAAAAACTAAAGGTGGATTATACCTTGGACAAGATACTTTAGAAAGACAACAAGTAGGTTCTACTTGTGGTTTAGTTCTTGCTATGGGTCCACACTGTTATGACAAAGAAAAATTTCCAGAAGGGCCTTGGTGTAAAAAAGGAGACTGGGTAGTTTTTGCAAGATACGCTGGATCAAGAATCCAGATCGATGGTGGGGAAGTAAGATTGCTAAATGATGATGAAGTTTTAGCAACCATCGACAACCCTGAAGATATACTTCATCAATACTAAACATAGTAATACACTAGGAGGAAACTATGCAAGAAGAAGAAAATAAAACAGTTGACATAGATACATCTGGACCCGATACTGAAGTTGAATTAGATAATTCAACTAATGAAGTAGAAACTCCGGAGATAGAAACAACTGAACAGACAGCAACTGAATCTACTGAGACAAGCAGTACTGAAACAGTGGAAGCTGCATCCGAAGAGAAAAAAGAAGAAAAGAAAGAAGATAAAGATAAAGAGTTAGAACAATACTCTGAAGGTGTTCAAAGAAGAATAGCTAAACTCACAAAAAAATGGAGAGAAGCTGAGAGACAAAGAGAAGAAGCTTTAACTTATGCTCAAAGGGTAATGGCAGATAAGAAAAAAGCTGATGAGAAATTGTCTAAACTTGAACCCGGATTCATGAAGTCTACTGAAGACTCTATTAATTCTGGAATAGAAGCAGCTAAAGCAGAACTAATGAAAGCAAGAGAAGCTGGAGATATTAATGCTGAAGTTGCAGCTCAAACAAAAATTTCTGAGTTAGGCTATAGACACGCTAAGTTTCTAGAAACTAAAGCTCAACAAGAAGAAATAGCAAAGGCAAGAGAAACTGAGGTTAGACAACCTGAGATTAACTTGAATAGACAAGAAGCAGCTCAAGGGACTCCTGATCCTAAAGCTGAATCATGGGCATCTAAAAATACATGGTTTGGTCAAGATACAGCGATGACTTATACTGCTTTTGACTTACATAAAAAGTTAACAGAACAGGAAGGTTTTGACCCATCAAGTGATGAATATTATGAAGAAATTGATAAAAGAATAAGACTTGAATTTCCTCATAAATTTGCTAAAAAAGAGGTTACGGAAACGGCCAAGCCTGTACAGACAGTTGCATCTGCAAAAAGAAGTACAAAATCAGGTCGCAAAACTGTGAGACTCACACCCTCTCAGGTAGCAATCGCTAAAAAATTAGGTGTGCCACTTGAAGAATATGCGAAACAATTAAATATCACGAAGGAGGTATAAGCATATGGAAAATGATAATGATAAAAGAACCTCGCGTGCGAGTCAAACTAGAGAAAAAGAATCTCGTCCAAAAGTTTGGACTCCACCATCAAGTTTAGATGCACCCCCTGCGCCGACAGGATTCAAACATAGATGGATTAGAACTGAAACTTTAGGATTCCAAGACACTAAAAATGTCGCTGGAAGAATTAGATCAGGATACGAATTAGTTAGAGCTGATGAATATCCAGATTCAGACTATCCACAAGTTGAAGACGGTAAATATAAGGGAGTGATCGGAGTTGGTGGCCTTGTGCTGGCAAGGGTACCGGAAGAGATCGCAAAACAACGTTCTGACTATTATAAAAAACAAGCTCAGGAAAACGTTGAGGCAGTAGATAACGATCTTATGAAGGAACAGCACCCAAGTATGCCTATCAATATTGATAGACAGACTCGTGTAACTTTTGGTGGTACAAAGAAGAGTTAATTTTTTAACGATTCCTACCCAACAAATTACACTTAAACTAACAATGTCTAAGGAGGACAACTATGGCAAATAAAGACGCAGCGTTTGGTCTAAGACCAATCGGAAAAGTTGGACAGAATAGAGACAACCAAGGTTTAAGTGAATATAGTATTGCTGCTAATGACAGTACTACGATTTATTTCCAAGACCCAGTTAAAGCAACTGCGGCTGGAACAATAGATCAAGGTGCTGCTGGCGGAGCAATCTTAGGTTCCTTAAATGGTGTATTCTACACTGATTCAACAACTAAAAAACCTACGTGGGCAAATCACTATACTGGTAGCAATGCAGCTACTGATATTGTTGCTTTCGTAGCAGATGATCCGTATGAAAGATTCGAGATCCAGTCAAACAACACAGCTGCTTCAGCGCAGACTGATGTGTTTAACAACGCGGATATTGAATTAACTGCGGGTGATTCAGCTAACTATGTATCAAAAGCAGAGT
>Ga0208645_1001544_pt1 | contig 19861 bp, 20 predicted proteins | sample VirMetDEL_Sep_01_FD_184519 | JGI IMG/M metagenome (GOLD analysis project Ga0208645, IMG submission 184519) | Aqueous microbial communities from the Delaware River and Bay under freshwater to marine salinity gradient to study organic matter... | ecosystem: Environmental > Aquatic > Marine >... | reverse complement strand
TGAAGGCGGTGAGCGACTCCAGGATGACGGCCTCGCTGAGCCAGCCGTTCTGGATCGCGGCCATGTGCATGGCGTACTCGCCACTGACCTGGTAGACGAAGGTCGGCACCTTGTAGGCATCCTTCACGCGCCAGAGGATGTCCAGGTAGGGCATGCCCGGTTTGACCATAACCATGTCGGCGCCTTCGGCCAGGTCGGCGGCCACTTCATGCAGCGCCTCGTTGCCGTTGGCCGGGTCCATCTGGTAGCCGAGCTTGTTGCCCTTGCCGAGATTGGCAGCCGAGCCCACCGCATCGCGGAACGGGCCGTAGTAGGCGCTGGCGTACTTGGCCGAGTAGGCCATGATGCGCACGTTGACGTGATCGGCCAGCTCCAGTGCCTCACGGATCGCCTGCACGCGGCCGTCCATCATGTCCGACGGTGCCACCACCTGGGCACCGGCTTCGGCATGCGACAGCGCCTGTTTGACCAGCGCATCGACGGTGATGTCGTTCTGCACGTAGCCGGATTCGTCGAGAATGCCGTCCTGACCGTGGGTGGTGAAGGGGTCGAGGGCCACGTCGCTGATCACCCCCAGTTCGGGAAATTTCTCGCGTAGGGCACGAATCGCACGCTGGGCGATGCCATCCGGGTTCCAGGCCTCGCTGCCGTCGAGCGATTTCTTCTCCAGCGGCGTGACCGGAAACAACGCAAGCGCCGGGATGCCCAGCGCCACCCAGTGCTCGGCTTCCTTGAGCAGCAGATCGATGGACAGGCGTTCGACACCCGGCATCGATGGCACGGTTTCACGACGGTTGTCGCCGTCGAGGACGAACACCGGCAGGATCAGGTCATCGACGCTCAGGCGATTCTCGCGCACCAGGCGGCGGGAGAAGTCGTCGCGACGATTGCGGCGCAGACGGGTGGCAGGGAACAGACGATTGGCGGGGGTAACGCTCACGGCAGACTCCAGAGCCCGCACGAGCGGGCCAGTGTGACGGTTATAAGCGGGCATTATGACCAAATGATGACAGCCGCATGACGCGATGCGACTGCGGGTCGCAGCCAGGGCGGGCGACGGCAATGCCACGAAACCTGACCATTGTGGCATGACGCGCCACCTTCCGGCTTCCTTGTGGTCAGAGTAGTCTTCAGCACCCCATCATCGAGCGCACGGCATGCTCCAAGACCTCATTCGCCAGTTTGGCTACCCGGCACTGGTTCTCGGCACCTTCCTCGAAGGTGAAGTGTCGTTGCTGCTGGCGGCGTACATGGCCGTGCGCAACGTGTTGGAGATCGAATGGGTTGCGCTGTGCGCCTTTCTCGGCACCTTCGCCAGCGACCAGTTGTGGTACTACCTGGGCCGCCGTCACGGCCGCGCGCTGCTGGCACGCAAACCACGCTGGCAGCCGCTGGGCGACCGCGCCAGCGCGCTGATCCAACGTTACCCGGACCTCTGGGTGCTGTGCTTTCGCTTCCTCTACGGCCTGCGCACGGTGATGCCGCTGACCATCGGCCTGTCCGGCTATTCGTGGCGCCGCTACCTGCTGCTCGACGCCATCGGTGCCGGCGTCTGGGCCGGAGGTATCAGCCTGCTGGCCTACAGCCTGGGCAACGCCATGGGCGGCCTGCTCGAAGAACTGCGCAATTACCAGGTCATCCTGCTCGCGGCCGTGGTGTTGCTGCTCGCCCTGGCCTGGCTACACCGGTGGCGTCAGCGCCGGCGTGGCTGAGCCACGCGCCAGCCAGATCCCCATCAGGCTGAGCAGGCTGTAAGCGATCAGCCAGGCCCAGGCAGTGCCATCCAGCGCCAGCATGCCGAGTTCGCCAGCCAGCCAGAATGCCGGCAGGTTGCTCGCCAGACGCAGGCACTCCAGCCGCCAGGCATGGCGGCGGTTCTCCAGCCACAGGCCAATGCTGCACAGGCCCAGGGTCATCCACAGGCACGCGAGCAGCACGCCACTGATCGCCAGTGAATCGCCCTGCGTCAGCAGCCAGACGCCGGCCAGCAGGTAGCAGATGAACTGCAGCAGCGCGTAAACCTGCGCACCCCGCCCCAGCGGTACCTCGAACTTGCGAAAGTGGCTCAGGTCCGCCTTGGCCTGCGGGTAACGCGCCGCGACGTCGGCCGGGCGCCAACCGGTGGGCATGAACCAGATACGCAATCGGTCCCACCACGAGTTGGAACGTTTGGCATCGCTCCATAGCCCGGCGTAAACCTGCAGGTTGGCCCATAGCGGGTTCCAGCTGGCCAGCGGCACGGTAACGCCGAAGACCACCGGTTCTTCGTCGAGCTCCTCCTGGAAGGTGCCAAAAATTCGATCCCAGACAATGAACACACCGCCGTAATTGCGATCCATGTAGATAGGATTCTGTGCATGGTGCACGCGGTGGTTGGACGGGGTGATGAACAGCCACTCGAACCAGCCCAATTTGGGGATATGCCGGGTATGCACCCAGAACTGATACAGCAGGTTCAGGGCAGCGACGGTGAGGAAGACCAGTGGCGGCACGCCGACCAACGCCATCGGCAGGTAGAAGATCCAGCCGAAGATGAACCCCGTGCTGGTTTGCCGTAACGCGGTGGAAAGGTTGTAGTCCTCGCTCTGGTGATGCACTGCGTGGGCGGCCCAGAGCACGTTGCGCTCATGGCCCAGGCGGTGGTTCCAGTAGTAGCAGAAGTCGTAGAAGACGAAGGCGAAGAGCCACACCCAGAGGCTGCCTTCGGCTAGCTCGAACAGCGCCAGATGCTCCCAGGCGAAGGCGTAGGTGAGCAGGCCGACCACTTTGGTCAATACACCGGTCGCCTGCGACAGCACGCCGGCACTGAGGCTGTTGAGAGCATCGGCCAAGCGATACGTGCGCATGCCGCGCCAGCGGTCAGCGAGCAATTCCAGGCCGATCAGCAGGAAAAAGAAGGGCACTGCGTAGAGAACGTAATTCATGACTGCGCCATATCGTTGTACTTGTGTCGGGAATGAGCTGATATTCATCCTATGCGCAGCGGCGCCAGGCTTCGCGGCGGCAAATGACAGCCCGAGTGGCATTTGGCGACAATCCAAGAATTGGTAATACCCGCGCCCGCTTCCCGGTCGCGTCTTTCCTCACCAGGAGTCGAGCATGAGCAAAAAAGTGGCAGTGATTCTGTCCGGCTGTGGCGTCTACGATGGCGCCGAGATCCATGAAAGTGTGATCACCCTGCTGCGCCTCGACCAGCGTGGCGCCGAAGTGCAGTGCTTCGCCCCCAACGTGCCGCAGTTGCACGTGGTCGACCACTACAGCGGCGACGAGATGGACGAGACGCGCAACGTGCTGGTGGAGTCGGCACGCATCGCCCGCGGCCAGATCAAGGACGTCAAGCTGCTGCACATTGCCGAGTTCGACGCGTTGATCATGCCCGGTGGCTTCGGTGTGGCAAAGAACCTCTCCGACTTCGCCACCAACGGCGCCGGCTGCACCGTGCAGCCTGACGTGCTGGCTGCCTGCAAGGCGTTCGTCGATGCCGGCAAGCCGGTTGGCCTGATGTGCATCGCCCCAGCGCTGGCGACGAAAATCTTCGGAGCCGGCGTGGTTTGCACCATCGGCAGCGATCACGACACCGCCGCGACCCTGACCCAGATGGGCGCCGAGCACCACGAGTGCGACGTCAGCGAGATCATCGAAGACAGCCAACGCAAGTTGGTGACCACACCGGCCTACATGCTCGCCCAGTCCATCGCCGAAGCGGCCTCCGGCATCAACAAGCTGGTCGATCGGGTACTGGAGCTGGCGCACCACTGATCTGCAGGCGTCGGCGTGTAACGTTGCGCCCGACCCACCCTACGGGCTGGAATCTTGAACTTTGTAGGGTGGGCTTCAGCCCACGCTCATCGGTGCTGAAGCTGAAGCGGAAAGTACCCAAATCCCCCACAGGCGTCAGGCCGATCCGGCCAATGCTCAGGGCACTCCTGCATTGCCTCTGGCCAAGTCCTGCGCGGTACTGCAGCGTGACGGCAGGATCTCCCGGAGCCCTTGCCATGTCCCAGCCCTTCGTCCTCAGTCCCGACCTGCAACAGGCGGTGACCGCTTTCTTCCAGCGCATCCCGTTCAACCAGTTTCTCGGCATCGAGATCACTGAACTGAGCGAGGAGCAGGTGACCATGCACCTGCCGATGAAGCCCGAGCTGATTGGCAACTTCGTCCACGGCATCCTGCATGGCGGCGTGATTTCCTCACTGCTCGACGTGTGTGGCGGCGCCATGGCACTGATCGGCGCCTTCGCCAATCATCAGCATCTGCCGGCGACCGAGCGCATGAGCAAGCTGTCCAAGCTCGGCACCATCGACCTGCGCATCGACTACCTGCGCCCCGGCCGTGGTCAGCGCTTCACTGCCACGGCCATGCCCCTGCGCGCCGGCAACAAGGTTGCGGTAATCCGCATGGAACTGCATAACGACGAAGGCGTGCTGGTGGCAGTGGGCACTGGCACCTATCTGTGCGGCTGACGGAGTCCACCGCCCCCGGATTTTATCCGGGCTACAACTGTGCGGCTGAACGGATGCCTTTGTAGGCGCGCGCTCCTACGGTCATTGCCTCGGTAGCCGAGACAGCTAGCGACTCAAGCGCGTGAGAATCCTATCCAGCGCATTGGCGAAGGCCTGCCGGTCCTTTTCCGAATAGGGTGCCTGACCACCGCCCATCTGCCCCTGCTCGCGCAGGTCGGTGAACAGATTGCGCACCGCCAGACGCTCGCCCATGTTGCGTTCATCGAACTCGCGGCCTCGCGGGTCGAGCGCGGCAACGCCCTTCTTCACCAAGCGGTCGGCCAACGGTACGTCGCTGCAGATCACCAGCTCGCCGGGCACGGCATGCTCCACCAGGTGATCATCGGCCGCGTCCGGCCCGCTGGGCACCACAATCAGCTTCACACAGGCGAAGTTCGGCCGGGCCACGGCCTGGCCGGCCACCAGCACCACCTCGAAACCTCGTTTGAGGGCGAACTTGACCACCTGATCCCGCGCCGCCCGAGGGCAGGCGTCGGCGTCGATCCATACACGCATGCAGCAACTTCCGCAGAACAATCAGCGCTCAGTATGCCAGCAGACGAATGAATCAGGCGTTGTAGAAGGGCTCGCAGCGCTCACGCACGGCACGCGACAGGTTGTCGTCGGCCAACTCGATCAGGTCCAGCTCCACCTCATCGGGCAGCAACTCGGCAACCAGCGCCGCCAGGCGCCGCTGAGCGTGCACATCGGCGCCGGAAATCGCCAACAGCAAGCGTGGCTGCGGGCCAATGGCCGGATCGCGCAGCGCCGCGAGAAACGCCTCGCGCACGGCAAGCTGAGCACATGCCGCAGAAAGTGCCTGCTCCAGGGAGGGATGACGCAGAGCAGCCAACGCCAGATCAGGACTGTCGGCGTAGTGAGTGGAGTGAATCGAGGAGGACATGCGTGCACTCGGCAAAGGAATTGAAGCCAGCCTAGGTGCACTGAGACTCGCTGTCGTGGCAGCGGTTCACGCTATCGCGCAACGAGGGCGAGCAAAGCCGCCCTCGTTCACGCCTAGTCCAACGGCTCAGGCCTGAGCCTCTGCACGGCGCCGCTCGCCCAGCAGGCTGCGCCCATACAGCAGGGCGATACCCGCCAGCGCCAGGCCCTGCGCCGACAGGCTCCAGGCATCAGCATGAATGCCCAACCAGTCGAACTCGAAGAATGCCACCGGGCGCGTACCGAGCACGCCGGCTTCCTGTAGTGCAGCCACGCCATGGCCGGCGAAGACCACGGATAGCACACACAACAGCACCGCGTTGATACCGAAGAACGTCGCCAACGGCAGTTTGCGCGAGCCACGCAAGATCACCCAGGCCAGGCCGATCAGCAGCACCAGCGCAGCGGCGGCGCCAGCCAGTACAGCACCGTGCCCGGCGGGGCCGGCCTGCAGCCAGAGGGTTTCGTAGAACAGGATCACTTCGAACAGTTCGCGATATACCGAGAAGAACGCCAACATGGCGAAACCGAAACGGCCGCCACCACCGACCAGGCTGCTCTTGATGTAATCCTGCCAGGCTGCAGCATGGCGGCGATCATGCATCCACACGCCGACCCACAGCAGCACCACGCTGGCGAACAGTGCTGTGGCACCTTCCAGCAGCTCACGCTGGGCGCCGCTGATGTCGATCAGGTAGGCCGCTACTGCCCAGGTTGCGACGCCGGCGAGCAACGCCAAGCCCCAGCCAATGTGCACACTGCGCACCGCCTGCTGCTGCCCGGTGTTGTTCAAGAAAGCGAGAATCGCTGCCAACACCAGAATCGCCTCGAGCCCCTCGCGCAGCAGAATCAGCAGGCTGGCGAAGAAGCTCAGGCTGTCATCCATCGCACCATCGGCGAGCAGCGCCGCAGACCTGTCCAGCTCGACCTTGGCTTGCTCCAGTGCCTGGGCGGCCTGCGCGACGCTGGCGCCATCCTGCAGCGCCTGCCGATAGGCCATCAGGGCGCGCTCGGTGGTCTTGCGCTGCACGCCGTCGAGGTTGTCGAGGGCACTTTCGACCAGTTCGAAACCTTCCAGGTAGGCACCGACGGAAAGGTCATAGGCCTGCTCACGATCGCCCTCGCGATAGGCCTGCAGGCTGCGCTCCAAGGTCGAGCGGGTGTAACCGATCAATTGCTGCGGACCGCGCTGTTCCAGCACCGGATGCGCCCGCTGAGCGCGAAACGCCGCCACATCGCCACCAGTGGCGGTGATCTCGGCAGGCGTGCGGCCTGCCAGCTCGTTCATCGCGAAACGTGCCTGGCCCTGCGCCGGCGCGGCGCTGAAGCCGGCGATGTAGGCCGCCAGATCCCAGCGCTGGCGTTCATCGAGCTGATCAGCGAAAGCCGGCATATCGGTGCCTTCGATGCCCAGGCCGAGGGTGCTGTAGAGGTCGTAGAGGCTCAGCCGGTCCAGGCGCGCGACGTCACGCAGATTGGCCGGCGCCGGCTCCAGGCCGATACCGGCAGGCCCATCGCCTAGGCCGGTGTCGCCATGGCACACCGAACAATGCTGCGCGTAGAGCGGTGCACCACGCTCCGGGTCCGGTGTCAGCACTGGGGTCTGCGCCACCTGATAGAGCTCGGCCAGACGTGCGCCCAATTTGCGGGCGGCGCTGGCGACGTCCTCGCCAGGCTGACGCTGGGTGATTGCCTGACGCAGATTGCTGACGCCCTGCTCCAGCTCGGCACGTCCAGCCTGAGCCGGCAAGGCGACGACCAGCCCCTGCAGGACGTCGAGAAATTCCAGCTGCTCCTGATATTCACCGGCATCGACAACTTGGCCGCCAGTGACGGTGGCCGGGTAATCGGCGCCGATGTAACCAATCAGGTGCAGCGCTTGCGCGGCGCCGTCGAGGGGCTCGGCAACGGCGAGAAAGCTGAGGCTGGCCAGCAGTGGCAGCACCAACCAGGAAAGAGAGAAGCGAAAGCGGATCATTAATGCATCCCAAACGAGAATGGGTGGCATTAAATTGTTGCCGGCCTAACGACCGAGCACAAGAACAATCTGAAATATTTAGTAACAATCAGCCGAACGGAGCACTGCAGCGGCCTTCCAGAGCGGCATCGATCATTAATTGATCGATGCCGAAGGAGACTCAGACGGCCGCGCGCTTGACCGTCGCCAGCAAGCCGGCAGCGGCGGCGAACAGCGCAGCAAAACTGCGATTCATCAGCCGCTGCTGACGCGGCGTACGCAGCAGTCGCAGGACCCGCGAAGCGAGGCCGGTGTAGCCGGCCATGACGATCAGATCCACGATGATCATGGTCACGCCCATCACCAGATACTGCGCCACCAGTGGCGCATGCGGATTGATGAACTGCGGCAGTACCGCGAGCATGAAGACGATGGCCTTGGGGTTGCTGAAGTTGACCAGAAAACCGCGCAACACCAGGGTCAGTGGCCGGCCAATAGGGCGCTCGGCCGCACCGGCATCCAGATCGCTAGGCAGCGCGACCCACTGCTTGTAAGCGAGGAACACCAGATAGGCCACGCCGAACCACTTGATCAGGCTGAAGGCCAGGGCCGAAGCGGCCAGGATGGCGCCCACGCCGGCAGCGACGATGGCGATCTGCAGCGCCAGCCCGAGCTGCAAACCGAGCGCGTTCCAGTAACCGCGCCAGAAGCCGTACTGCATACCGGCCGACATCGACGCCACGGCACCGGCACCCGGCGACAGGCTGATGACCCAGCAGGCGACGAAGAAAGCGAGCCAGGTTTCCAAAGCCATGATGCATACCTCGAGAAGCTGAAATCAGGAGAAGAGCGACACAGCGTACTCCTGCGTCTGCGCCTCGACCAGTGACTCAACGCCAGCGCCGTACCGACTTCTGGAAGAACAGGCTGTTGGGTACCTGCAGCACAGCACCGGCCGCGTCTTCGCTGAGATCCAGCAAGGTGGTGTAGAACAGGTTGATGGAGATCACCCTGCCCTTCACACCCGGTTTGTCGGCGCTCTCGATGACCTCGACGGTGTCACCCAGGCGAAACGGGCCCATGGTGAAGATCAGCAGCGCGCAGAACATGTTCGACAGCACACTCCAGATGGCGAAGAACGCCACCGCAGCGACAGCGGTGAAGCCGGTCAGCGCCGTCCACAGTACGGTCGCCGAAACGCCCAGGCGCTCCAGCACCATGAGCAATGCGCTGCCCATGATCAGCCAGCGCACCAGACCGCGCAGCGGCTGCAGCACTTCTGCCGGCAGCAGGCTGTAGCGCGCGCCGAGACGGCTGATGGCACGGGTAAGAATGCGCTGGGCGATCCATGCCAGCAGGATAATCAGCAGTACCTGGCCAGCGCGAATCAGCGGATCGCGCCAGGCTGCCAGCAGTTCAAGCTGTTCCATTACTCGGCTTCCTCCAGTTGCTGCTGCAACGCCTCCAGGGTTTCCAGCGCCAGCAGCCAGGCTTCCTCCAGCTCGGCTTCACGGGCCTTGAGCTGCGCCTGTGCGGCCAGATGCTCGCGCAAATCATCCTTGCGCGCGGCCTCGTACAGAGCGCTATCGCTCAACTGGGCTTCCACGGCAGCGAGCTTTTCCTGCACCTTGCCCAGCTCCTGCTCGAGCTTGTCGGCCTGCTTCTTGTGCGGTGCCAGTTGCTGACGCAGCGCGGCGGCGGCCTGGCGCTGAGCGCGCTTGTCGGTCTTGTCCGCGGCACCCTCAACCGGCGCGCTGGACGGTGCCTGACGCTGACGGTAATCGACCAGCCAGCGTGCATAGTCGTCCAGGTCGCCGTCGAACGGCACTACGCGACCTTCGGCAACCAGCAGGAACTCGTCGGTGGTGCTCTTGAGCAGATGACGATCGTGAGAAACCACCACCACGGCACCGGCGAACTCCTGCAGAGCCATGGTCAGTGCCAGGCGCATTTCTAGGTCGAGGTGGTTGGTCGGTTCGTCGAGCAGCAGCAGGTTGGGCTTGCCCCAGGCGATCAGCGCCAGGGCCAGGCGCGCCTTCTCGCCACCTGAGAAATTCACCACCGACTCGTCGCAGCGCGGGCCACGGAAATCGAAGCCACCGAGGAAATCGCGCAAGGTCTGCTCGCGCTCACTCGGCGCCAGACGTTGCAGGTGCAGCAGCGGGCTGGCCTTATCGTCCAGCGCATCGAGCTGATGCTGGGCGAAGTAGCCGATCACCAGGTTCTCGCCACGGGTCAGGCTGCCGCCCAGCGGTTGCAGCTCAGCCGAGAGGTTCTTGATCAGCGTCGATTTGCCCGCGCCGTTGGGGCCGAGCAGGCCGATGCGCGCACCCGGCACCAGGCTCAGTTTGACTTGCTGCAGCACGGCCTTGTCGCCATAACCGAGGCGACCTTCGCTAAGGCTGAGCAGCGGCGTGGAGATCTTGTCGGCCTCGCGAAAGACGAAGTCGAAAGGCGAGTCGACATGCGCCGCGCTCAGCTCTTCCATGCGCTCCAGGGCCTTGATCCGGCTCTGCGCCTGACGTGCCTTGGTGGCCTGAGCCTTGAAGCGGGCAATGTACTTTTCCATGTGCGCGCGTTGCGCCTGCTGCTTCTCGTACGCCTGTTGCTGCTGCGCGAGACGTTCGGCGCGGGTGCGCTCGAAGGCTGTATAACCACCGCGGTACAGGGTCAGCTTGCGCTGCTCGACATGGGCGACGTGATCAACCACGGCATCGAGAAAATCGCGGTCGTGGGAAATCAGCAACAAGGTGCCGGGGTAGCTTTGCAGCCAGCCTTCGAGCCAGAGAATCGCGTCCAGATCCAAGTGGTTGGTCGGCTCATCGAGCAGCAGCAGATCGGACGGACACATCAGCGCCTGGGCCAGATTCAGGCGCATGCGCCAGCCGCCGGAGAAGTCGCCGACACGGCGATCCATCTGCGCGTTCTCGAACCCCAGGCCAGCCAGCAGCTTGCGTGCACGGGCGTCGGCGGTATAGCCATCGGCGCTGTCCAGCTCACTGTGCAGACGCGCGATGGCAGCGCCGTCGTGACTCTGCTCGGCAGCGGCCAACTCGGCCTGTACGCGGCGCAGGTTGTGGTCGCCGTCGAGCACGTAGTCCACCGCCAGTCGATCGAGGGTGTCGACCTCCTGACGCATATGGGCGATGCGCCAGTCGCCAGGCAGCAGGCAATCGCCGGCGTCAGGCGTCAGCTCGCCACGCAACAGGGCGAACAGGCTGGATTTACCGGCACCGTTGGCGCCGATCAGACCGGCCTTGTGACCGGCGTGCAGGGTCAGCTCGGCGCCTTCGAGCAGGCGTTGCGGACCACGCTGTAGAGTGAGGTTCTGGAGTCGGATCATAATGGCGGCGGAGTCTATCAGTTTCGCCCCGAAATCGCCTGGGAGGCCGCGTGCAGGATCTATGGAATTTCGCCGTGCAACTCTATGCTCGCCCGGGCGTGGAAAGTGCCTGTCTTCAGCTGCAGGATTCAGGCTGCGACGTCTGCCTGTTGCTGACTGGCGCCTGGCTGGAGCAGCGCAGCATTCCTTGCCGGGAGGATTATCTACGCGCCCTGTGCGACCTGGCGCAGCCCTGGCAGCAGAACGTCGTCACGCCATTGCGGCAAACGCGCCAGCAATGGCGAGCAGCAGCGAGCCAGGATGCCGAATTGGCGCCCCTGCGCGAGCAGCTCAAACGATTGGAACTGGAAGCCGAACGACTGTTGTTGAAAAGACTGGAAGCGCTGACCAGGGATTGGCCTAGCGAAAACGCGGGCAGCGGCTGGCTGCAACGCCTTGCCGGAAGTGACAGCGCCGCGCTGCAAGTGCTGCGCGGCGCCGTTGCCACTGGTTAGGACGCGTTCGACGTACCTGGAGCAGCGACGCCATTACTGGCCGAGGCAGGCGCCGGAGCGGCCGCTGGAGCAGCAGGCGCTACGGGAGCAGTCGCGGCCTTGGCGGGGGCTTTCGCAGCAGCGGGTTTAGCCGGCTCCTTTGCAGCGGCTGGCTTGGCGGCAGCAGGTTTAGCCGGCGCCTTTGCCGCAGCAGGCTTGGCAGCAGCAGGTTTAGCTGGGGCTTTTGCAGCAGCTGGTTTGGCAGCGGCCGGTTTGGCCGGCGCTTTTGCAGCAGCAGGCTTGGCGGCGGCCGGTTTGCCCGGCGCTTTTGCAGCAGCAGGCTTGGCAGCGGCCGGTTTAGCTGGAGCTTTTGCAGTAGCAGGCTTGGCGGCGGCCGGTTTGCCCGGCGCTTTTGCAGCAGCAGGCTTGGCAGCGGCCGGTTTAGCTGGAGCTTTTGCAGTAGCAGGCTTGGCGGCGGCCGGTTTGCCCGGCGCTTTTGCAGCGGCTGGCTTGGCAGCAGCGGGCTTGGCTGGGGCTTTCGCAGCGGCAGGTTTAGCAGCAGGCTTGGCTGGTGCCTTCTTAGCCGGCGCCTTGGCCGCTACCGGCTTCTTCGCAGCGGCGGGTTTGCTGGCAGATTTAGCGGCAGGAGCAGCCACTTTCGCCTCTCGTACCGACAGCGCCTTGCCAGCGGCTTCCTTCACTTTGCCAACGCCCTGGGCCAGCTTCAGGCTTTCCTGAGCATCACGCTTGAGCTGAACGATATAGGTGCGGGTTTCGCTCTGGCTGCCCTTGAGAGCATCGAGCAGCTCTTCCAGCTCGGCGACTGCATCCTTGGCCTTGGCTTGCGCCTTTGCCTTGCCGGCAACGGCGGCGTCCTGCAGCTTGCTGCGGGCCTTGTGCAGTTTTTCCTGCGCTTTGCCACGCTGCTTCTCCAGCTTGGCGAGCAGTTTCTCGGCGTCGATCAACGCTTGCGAGCAGGCGTTCTCCAGATGTTCGAGCAGGCTGGCAGACAGTTGGTGCAGCAGGTGCAACGGGGTAGTGATGGACTTCTTCTTAGCCGACATGGCGCGCCTCCAGGCGGATGTGAACGCGCCCATACTAGACGCAGCCGCGAGGCCTCGCCATAGGCCTTTTGGCCACAACAGCAAAGGCACTGCTCGCCTGGCATAATCGGCAGCATCTTGATCGGGAGACATCGTCATGAGCCGCGCCGTAATCGCCGCCCTCGCTCTGTGCTGCAGCCTGGGCGTGCAGGCCGACCAGCATCAGCAGGACCTGGCCTACAGCCTCGGCGCGCGCCTGGGTGAACGCCTGCACGAAGAGGTGCCCGACCTGCCACTGAGCGAGCTGCTTGAAGGCTTGCGCCAGGCCTATGAGAGTAAGCCTCTGCGACTTGAGTCCAGCCGTATCGAGCAGTTGCTCGACGAGCACGAAGCGCGCATCGAAGCCTCACCACAGCGCCATACCAAGGCCATAGAAGCCGAGCAGCGCTTTCTCGCCGAGCAAGCTCGTCGCCCACATGTGCGAGCGCTGGCCAATGGCGTGCTGGTGACAGAGCTCAGCGCTGGCAGCGGCCCCAAACCTACTGCCCGCAGCCGCGTGCAAGTGAGTTACCGCGGTGAGCTGGCCGATGGCAGCGTCTTCGATGAAAGCAGCACACCGCAGTGGTTTCGCCTGGACAGCCTGATCGCCGGCTGGCGCAGCGCCTTGCTGCAAATGCCGAAAGACGCTCACTGGCGCCTGGTGATTCCATCGGATCAGGCTTACGGGGAAGAGGGAGCGGGCGATCTGATACCACCCCATGCACCACTGGTGTTCGATCTACGCCTGCTCGAAGTGGCCGACTGAAAACCAGTCTGCCGGCTCAATGCCCATCAGATAAGGTTGCAAAACGGCCTTGCGTAGGAGTCCCGCCACGGGGCGAAGCTGTTCAATTGCGCGCAGCCCTGATTCGCGGCGGGGCGCCGCGCCTACAAACTTGATGCAACGACTGATGGGCAATGGTCGGATTGCTCCGGGCCATTGCCAGCACAAGCTCAGAGCGCTTCGGCGGCCTGTTCCTGATGGGAGTTGTGCAGCACTTCGATCAGGCAGTCTTCCAGTTCGAAACGCTCGTGCAGCAGTTGCCCCAGATGATTGAGCTCTGCGACAAGCGAGGTGCTGTCACGGCAATCACCGTTATCGCAGTGGTCGTTGAAGGCCAGCGCTACCGCAGTAATGGCTTCGATACGCGGGTAGATCTGCTTGGCCAGTTCCAGACCACGCTGATCGTTGAAGGCCTTGGCCTCGTTGGTCAGTTGCTCGTAGACCTCGAAGTGCCCTGCTGATACGTAATCCACCAGCAGCTCGCAGAAGCCCTGCAGGGATTCGCAGTTGATGGCAGGTACCTGCGGCGCCTTGGTAAGGGCGGTGTAGGCCAGCACCAGTTCGCGGCGCTCACCCAGCCAGCGATCGATCAGCTGATGAACCCCACCCCAGCGTTCCTGTGCGTTCCGACAACTATCAAGCATGATGAACCTCGCTTCCCTTATCGCTGATGCCTGCTATACGCCCGTTCCCGAGACGTTTTTTATGGACTGCCATCCTTGGTAGCCATCCTTTTGGCCGTCGCTGCGCGACATTTAAAAGCCGACTCCGACGACTTTTTGTCAATCGGAACCTGATCCTCAGAAAACAACCGAAAAATGGCGTTTTTCCGGCGCTGTGTGCGAGCCAGATTATGCTCGTGGGCACACACCATCAAGGCATCGTGGCGAGATAATTTCATACGAGCGTTTAATCTCGAAGCCACGACCCATGAGGCTTTGTGCAATTCGCATTCTCAATCGCGACGCAGCAGCTGGAGCAGGCAGAACCCGAGCATGCCGATGAAACCCAGCAGGCTCCACTCGGGGATGCTCATGCCGAACAGCGTCCACTTCACCTCAGCGCAATCGGCACTACCCTGAAAGACCAGGCGCACGATGTCCTGCATCGGCAAGGCTTCCATCATGAATTCGAGACTCGGCAGACAGGCCTCGAGCTGATCGGCCGGCACGCTCTGCAGCCAGATCTGCCGGCCGGCAGTAGCAGCGCCGGCACCGGCGAACAGCAGCGCCAGCACGGCGTAGACACGACGGCCTACGCTACCTGGCCCGTGAATCGCAGCGACCAGGCAGACCACACCGAACAGCACCACACAGATGCGTTGCAGCACGCACATCGGGCAGGGTTCCAGCCCGACAACATGTTCCAGGTAAAGCGCAGCCGCCATCAGCAGTACACAGCCGATGAATGCCAGGAAAAACAGGGGACGCGGACTGGCCAAGTGCATGGTGGCTCCGGGAAGGAAATCGAGGGCAGTACGGTAGAGGAAAGCGAGGGCGCCTTTCAAGGCGCCCTCGTGCTCAAAGCAGACTGTTCATCATGCAGGAATGCCCCCTCGTCCGTGCACAGGGCCAACCGCGGCAATCTGCCGCAAGCGTTCAGGCTGTCACACCCTGCGGCTGCGGCAGCGGCGGCAAGCCCTGATGCAGCAGGCCGAGACTCTCCAGCAGCAACTGATTACTGCGCTCCAGCTCGCCCAGTTGCGCCAGCAGACGCGCCAGCTCGGCACAGGTCTCCGGGTGACGCTCGATTTTCAGGCTGGTCTCGAAGTAGTCGCGCGCCTTACCCCAAAGCTGGTTCTGCAAACACAGGCGCCCCAGAGTCAGCAACAAGGCTGGGTCCTGAGGATGCTGCTTGAGCCAGAGTTCGGCCGTTTGCAGCTGACCGGCCGGATCGGCACCTCGCAGCACGCCATAGAAACGTGCCAGACGGCTGTCATAACCACGCTTGAGGGCGCTGCGCAGAACGGTCTCGGCCTCTTCCTGCGCGCCGAGACGCCGCAGTTGCTCGACATAGGTGGCGATCAGTTCGGGCTCCTGACGCAGTGGGGTGGACAACTGCTGCCAGGCCTGCGTCAGCGGCTGCAAAGCGGTCTCACCATCGCTCAGACCAGCATGCCCGATATCGGCCAGACGACCACGCCAGGTCTCACGCTCCAATTCGTCGAGCTCGGCGGCTGGCAGTGCTTTTTCCTTGCGCAGCTCAGGCAGCAGCCCAAGCAGCGCCGACCAGTCCTGCCGCTGCAAGTACAGCCGCTGCAGCTGACGCAACACCAGATGATGCCCCGGATGGCGCTCACGCATCGCCTGCAGGGTTTCCAGCGCGGCCTCACTGTCGCCACGATTGCGCTGCAGCTCGGCGTGGGTCAGGGCAATCGCCAGCTCGGCCTGCGGCTGCTTGCTCAATGCACGCTCGAGCAACGCGTCGCTCTGTTCGTGCTGGCCAAGCTTGCTGGCGGCTCGTGCGGCGCCCAGGTAATACATCAGCGGCCGATCATCGGCTTCGGCGGCGCGGGTCAGCTGACGCTGCGCACGCGCCCAGCGCCCTTCGGCCAGATCCTGCATACCCTGCTCGGAGGCCAGGCGCACGCGACGATTGCGATGCAAGCGCGACCACGGGTTGGCCAATCGCGTCGAGCTGAGCAACAGGCGCAAGGTCCACTTGATCAGGTAGTACAGCACCACGACGACCACCAGCAGGCCAAGGAACGCCCACAGGCCGGACTGGTAACGGAAGCCTTGGTAGGCGAACAGCACATAGCCGCGATCAGCCTCGATGGCCAGGCTGAGCAGATACAGCCCGGCGGCAAAAGCCAGTAGCAGCAGAAGCCAGATCAGGCGTCTCATTGCGCCCCCTCGGCCGCGGCGGCCCCCTGCCGACGTTGCGCCTGTTTGCGTTGCAGGTAGGCCTGTAGCGCGTCGAGCGACTCGTTCAGGTCAGGCACCTTGACCTCGATGCTGGCGTCAGCCAGCTCGCCGAAGCGCTGGCGCAGCGCACGACTGTCTGGGTTGTCCAGATTGAAGTGGGCATCGAGAGTTTCTTCGGCCTGCTTCAACGACTGCTGGTAGACACCGGTCTGGCCATGCAGCGCTGCCCACTGTGCCTGCTCGAGCGCCAGCGTCAAGCTCAGCCGGACCTGCGACAGGCTTTGCCCGGACAACAGTGGGCGCACGTTGCGATCAGCATCGAATTCGATACGGAAATAATCCGAAAGCTTCTTCACCCACTCACTCCACCAGGCACTGCCATCGCCTTCGGCTGCCAGCTCAGAGAGCACATCGCCCTGCCCTTCGAAGGTTGGCGCCAGGGGATTGAGGGTTGCAGCCTGCTCACGCAAGGCGCCCAGCTGCAGGAACAGGCCGACACGATCCGGACGCGCCGTGGTGCGCAGCGCTTCCAGGCTACGGCTGAGCTGCTCGCGGGCAGCAAAGGCCGCAGGGTCATCCTGCTCACGGAGAATTTCGTCGGCTGCCTGTACCAGCGCCTCGGCTGAAGCAACATCCTGCAGCGCGGACAATCTCAAGGTGGCCAGTCGCAGCAGGTGCTCGGCTTCATCCAGGCGCCAATCCTGGCGGCTGCCATCGAGCACGCTTTCCAGACGCTGGCTCATGCGCTGTTGATCGTTCTGCAGGTTGGCCAGCAAACGACGGCGCTCGTCCAGTTCCGCTGCACTGGGCAGAGCGGACAGGCGGGAATCGAGGCGCTGGGCCAATTCATCCACTTTCTTCGCGCTGTCGTCGCGGGTGCGCTGCAGGTCTTCAGCCTGCTGCTGGTCCCGGCTCTGCATGTCGTGCAATTGCCAGAGGCTCCAGCCACCAGCACCGGCACCTGCCAAACCGATCAGCAGGGCAAACGCGGCGAGGCCGCCGCCACCGCTGCGTGGTGCCTTCGCCGGTGGCGGTGTTGGCGTGGGTTTCACGGCTTCGCTGGCCGGTTTTTCTTCTGGCGTGTTCGGGGTGGATGCTTCGCTCACGTATCCGTCCTTTTAGAGGGCGGCAGCCGGAAACTGCTCCAAGGCTGCCTGCAAGGCCGCGGCACTGGCGCCACGACAGTCCACAACGATCTCCGCACCCGCATTGCGCGCCTGCTCGGCGACGCGCGGGCTGGGTACGAACAAGGGTAGTCGAGCCAACGCCGGCCAGTCATCGCCGGCGAGCTGCAGCAGATGTTCGAAACCCTGCCCACTGCTGACAACCAGGCCGTTCAGGCGTTCCGCTAACACCCGCCGGTTCAGCTCACCCACGGAGTACTGCGGCAGTACACGGCGATACAGTGGCAGATAGTCGACTGTCACACCTTGGCCGCGCAAGCGCTCGGCAAGGAATTCTCGGCCACCTTCACCACGCAGGATCAGAACTCGCGGCGCAGATGCCGCGGCAATAGTCTGCTGTAGCGCCGGCAGAGCGAGCAGCGCTTCGCTGTCATCGCCCGAGTCAGGGAAGTGCACACGCAAGCCGTGTTCGGCGAGCACGGCGGCAGTGGCAGCACCGACGCTGAACCAGGGCAGATCGGGTGTCGGCGCCGCATATTGGGTCAACAGCCGCAGGCCAATCCGAGCCGCCGGCTTACTGACCACGATCACCGCACTGTAGCGTTGCAACGCGGCGAAGGTGCTGCGTTGCTGCGGGGTCTCATCCAGCGCTTCGATGGCCAGCAGCGGCATGCAGTGGCTGGCGACGCCCTGTGCGCCCAGGGCCTGCGCCAGCGCCGCACAATCCTCAGCAGGACGAGTCAGCAGCAGGCGCCAGGCGCTCAAGAGTGACCAGCCTCACCGTAGACGGCCTTGAGAATGGCATCGGCCCCCTGCGCCAGCAGCGCCTCGGCGACGCGCACGCCCAGGGCTTCGGCATCACCGCTGGCAGCGCGCTCTTCAGCGCGCAGCAGCAGGCCGCCGTCAGGCTGGCCGACCAGGCCACGCAGCCACAACTGGTCATTCTCGAGCAGGGCATAACAGGCGATAGGCACCTGACAGCCGCCATTGAGGTGCTTGTTCAGCGCACGCTCGGCGGTGACGCGCAACGCGGTCTCACGATGATGCAGTGGCGCCAGCAGGGCATGCACGTCAGTGTCGGCGCTACGGCACTCGATGCCCACGGCGCCCTGGCCGCCAGCCGGCAGGCTGTCCTCGGCACTGATCGAGCTGCGGATGCGATCCTCGAAACCCAGGCGAATCAGACCGGCAGCAGCGAGGATGATGGCGTCGTACTCGCCAGCATCGAGTTTGGCCAGGCGGGTATTGACGTTGCCACGCAGGAACTGGATCTTCAGGTCCGGCCGGCGCGCCAGCAACTGGGCTTGGCGGCGCAGGCTGGAAGTACCGACCACACTGCCAGCAGGCAGTACATCGAGGCTGTCGTAGGTGTTGGAGACGAAAGCGTCGCGCGGGTCTTCACGCTCGCAGATGCAGTACAGACCCAGCCCTTCGGGGAAGTCCATCGGCACGTCCTTCATCGAGTGCACGGCGATATCAGCCTGGTTTTCCAGCAGTGCGGTTTCCAGTTCTTTGACGAACAACCCCTTGCCACCGATCTTCGCCAGCGGTGCGTCGAGCAGCTTGTCGCCGCGGCTGACCATCGGCACCAGGCTGACCTTCAGGCCGGGATGGGCCTGCTCCAGACGGGCTTTGACATATTCGGCCTGCCACAGGGCCAGGGCGCTCTTACGGGTGGCGATGCGAATTTCGCGGGACATGGGGCAATTCCAGAAAACGGATTGCCGCGAATAATAACAGGCTCGCCCGACGCCGGCGGAAGGAGGCGGCCATAGGCCGCAGCCGGCGCCCGTTAAAGCGCCTGCATCAACTTGCGCACACCCGCCACGTGGCGACGGCTGACCACCAGCGAATCACCCTCGAGCCCTTTGAGGAACAGCTGGAAGTGTCCGAGCGGCGTGCGCTGCAGACGCTCGATACGCTCGCGGGCGACCAGGGCATTGCGGTGAATGCGCACGAAGCGATCACCGAACTCGTCCTCCAACGCCTTCAATGGCTCATCCAGCAGGACTTCGCCGCCTGCGTGGCGCAGGGTCACGTACTTGTGATCAGCAATGAAGTACACCACGTGATCCAGCGGAATCAGCTCGATACCCTTGCGGGTCCGCGCGCTGATGTGGGTACGCGGGCCGCCGCCGGTCTCCGCCGCCGGCCGGGTCAGGGCCGCAAGTTGTACACGGTTGGGCCGTTCGGCTTTTTTCAGCGCTTCGCTCAGGCTCTCGGGGCGCACCGGCTTGACCAGATACCCCACTGCGCTGACCTGGAAGGCTTCCAGGGCGAACTCGTCGTGGGCTGTGCAGAAGATCACCGCTGGCGGCGCTTCACGCTCGCACAACTTGGCAGCGACCTGCAGGCCGTCGAGGCCGGGCATGCGGATATCGAGCAGGACCACGTCCGGCTTGAGGCTATCGATCAGGGTCAGGGCTTCCTCGCCATTGCTGGCGGCGGGCTCCAGGACCCGGTAACCCTCGAGCTCACCGATCATGCGGCTGAGGCGCTCGCGGGCGAGGGGTTCGTCATCGACGATCAGGACATTCATATTGCTCTGGCTTCCTGCGTGAGTCTCGCACAAGGATAGCGTAGACAGCTGTAATGACGGCCGTCACGGCGCTCCACGCTGAGACTCGCGCGCGGCCCAAAAAGTGCCGCCAGGCGCGCATCGATATTACTCAGCGCTTGGTGCGTTCCCCGCGACGGGTGCTGCTCGCCCCGCTCTTCATACGGATTGCTGACACACAAGCTGAACACACCATCCTGGTAATCCGCTTCGACCCGCACCAGTCCGCC
>Ga0208645_1001543_pt1 | contig 19867 bp, 23 predicted proteins | sample VirMetDEL_Sep_01_FD_184519 | JGI IMG/M metagenome (GOLD analysis project Ga0208645, IMG submission 184519) | Aqueous microbial communities from the Delaware River and Bay under freshwater to marine salinity gradient to study organic matter... | ecosystem: Environmental > Aquatic > Marine >... | reverse complement strand
ATTGCTGTTACTATGCGCGAACCGCCGTACGTGACCAGTTTGCGCCTGCCGCTCGATGCCGCGGCACTGGCCGATGTCGGACTGGTCGAACGCCTCAAGGCGACGCCGGGAGTGGCGGACGCCGTGGTGGTGGTCGACGAAGCGGCCATCTATATCAAAGTCGATACCCAACAAGTGGATCGCACGACGCTGGAAAGCCTGATCGTATCGGCGCCAGCGGCGTGCCGAGTCTAGGAGAACGTTATGGCCCGTGGGGTTAACAAAGTCATTCTGGTCGGTACCTGCGGCCAGGACCCGGAAACACGCTACCTGCCCAGCGGCAACGCAGTCACCAACCTGAGCCTGGCTACCAGCGAGCAGTGGACCGACAAGCAGACCGGGCAGAAGGTCGAGAAGACCGAATGGCACCGCGTCGCCCTGTTCGGCAAGGTTGCCGAGATCGCTGGCGAGTACCTGCGCAAGGGTTCGCAGGTATACATCGAAGGCAAACTGCAGACTCGCGAGTGGGAAAAGGACGGCATCAAGCGTTACACCACCGAGATCATCGTCGACATGCAGGGCACCATGCAGCTGCTGGGCGGCCGTCCGAGCGGTGACGAAGGTGGTGCCCCGCGCCAATCGCGCCCGGCCCCGCAGCGTGAGCAGCAACAAGCGCCGCGTCAGGAACGTCCTGCTCCGCAGCAGGCCCAGCCGGCGCCCGACTACGACAGCTTCGATGACGACATCCCGTTCTAAGCGCGTGATACCGAGCTGATACGAAAACCCCGAGCTGGCCTCGGGGTTTTTCTTTATGGCTTCAGATCAGGCCTTCGGCCTTGAGCGCCTCAATCACTTTCGGGCGTGCAGCGATGCGCGCACGGTAGGCCTGCACGCTCGGCCACGGCTCAAGGGGGAAACCGACCATGCCGGCCCAGCCCAGTACGGTGAACAGATAGCCATCGGCTACGGTGAAATGCTCACCCAGCAGGTATTCACGCGCGCCCATCTCCGTCACGAGCCAGTTCAGGCGCTTGCTCAACAGCGCCTTGGTCGCGGCTTTCCAGTCTTCGCTCTGGGCCGGGTTGAACAGGCTGCCCATCGGTTTGTGTAGTTCTGTGGAGATGAAGCTCAGCCAGCTCTGCAACTGGTAGCGCGCTTCGCTGCCATTGGCTGGCGCCAGGCCGCTTTCGGGCCTGAGGTCGGCGATGTACTGCACGATGGCTGCTCCTTCAGTCAGTACCTTGCCGTTGTCCAGCACCAAGGCGGGGACATAGCCCTTGGCATTGATCTCGGTGAAGTCGGCGCCTGACTCGGTGCGCTTGCTTTGAAGGTCGACCGCTTCCATCTCGAAGGCGATGCCGGCTTCGCGCAGGGCGATGTGTGGCGAAAGGGAGCAGGCGCCGGCTTTGTAGTACAGCTTCATGTGAGATTCCTTGTGGGGTGGCAGGTGTACGCGAAGGAGCTTACTCTTCGCTTTCTTTTCGGCAAGTACCCACCTTTTGGTAAGTTTTGGAGGCGCTTTGATGGTCGATGATTTTCGCCCTGGCAATGTATTCAGTGGTGTCTGCCCGGCGCGGCATGTGCTGACGGTGATTGCCGATAAGTGGTCGCTGTTGCTGATTCATGCCCTGGCTCACGGTGGGGTGCTGCGTACTGCCGAGCTGCGCCGCCGCGTCGAGGGTATATCGGAGAAAATGCTGATTCAGACGCTGCGCCGCCTCGAACGCTTCGGCCTGGTGTCACGCCAGGCTCATGCCGAGGTACCGCCACGTGTGGAATATGCGCTGACACCCCTGGGGCATTCGTTGAGCGAGCCGATTCGGGCGCTCGATCATTGGGTGGAAAGCCATGTCGTCGAGATCGCCCGGGCGCAGCAGGTTTTCGATCAGACCAATGCTCCGGCTCCTGCCGCGCCTCTGGGCGTGATTGCAGGGTGACGGCTCAGGGTAAAACCAGCAGAATATCGGCCATCGTGGCCGCCATACCGGCAGGCAGAACAATTCTGGAGTCACCCGAACCACCATGCGTATGCGCCTGATGCTGCTGGGCGGCGGTAGTGCCCTGGGGCAAGCGCTGATCCGTCTTGGCGCCGAGGAAGACATCGGCTTCCTCGCGCCGCGTCCGCCAGAAGACGGCTGGGACGCCGCTAGTCTCACTGAGCTGCTCGACGATACCCGTCCGGATGCGCTGATCAACCTGGCTTACTACTTCGACTGGTTCCAGGCCGAGTCGATAACCGAGTCACGCCTGCAGACGCAGGAGCGCGCGGTGGAGAGGCTGGCCGAGCTGTGCCAGCACCACTCCATCGTGTTGCTGCAGCCGTCCAGCTATCGGGTGTTCGATGGCTCGCGAGTCACTGCCTACAGCGAAAAGGAAGAGCCGCTCCCCCTGGGGCTGCGTGGTCAGGCGTTGTGGCGTCTGGAGCAGAGCGTGCGGGCGATCTGCCCGCGGCACGTGCTGCTGCGCTTCGGCTGGCTGCTCGATGACAGTCGGGAAGGGCTGCTGGGGCGCTTTCTGCAGCGTGCCGAGCGCGACGATGCCCTTTATCTCGCCGATGACCGGCGCGGCAATCCCACCCCGGTGGATGATGCCGCGCGGGTGATTCTGGCGGTGCTCAAGCAGCTCGACTGCGAGTCGCCCTTGTGGGGCACCTATCATTACGGTGGTCACGAGGCCAGCACATCGCTGAGTCTGGGGCAGGCGGTGCTGAGCGAGGCGCGCCACTATCGCAGCAATCTGGTCGAGGACGTCGCGCCACAGGCACACGCTGCTCGCCCGGATGTGGTCGATGAGCCGCAGCACGCAGTACTGGCCTGCAAGAAGATTCTTCATACCTTTGGCATCAAGCCGCGCGCCTGGCGCTCCGCTTTGCCGGCGCTTCTGGATCGTTATTACCGTCATGGCTGAAATTCTCGTAACCGGCGGCGCCGGTTTTATCGGCTCGCACCTGGTCGATGCCTTGTTGGCTGCAGGCCATGGCGTGCGCGTGCTGGACAACCTGTCCATGGGCAAGCGCAGCAACCTGCCGTTGGATAATCCGAACCTGCAGTTCATCGAGGGTGATGTCGCCGATGCCGAGGTGGTCGCCAAGTCGGTCGCTGGCTGCATGGGTGTCGCGCATCTGGCCGCCGTTGCCTCGGTGCAGGCGTCGGTGGATGACCCGGTCGCCACTCATCAAAGCAACTTCATCGGCACCCTGAATGTCTGCGAAGCCATGCGTCAGCATGGCGTGCGACGTGTTGTCTATGCCTCCAGCGCGGCGGTCTATGGCAACAACGGCGAGGGCGTGGCAATCGATGAGGCCACCGCCAAGGCGCCCTTGACGCCTTATGCAGCGGACAAGCTGGCCAGCGAGCACTACCTTGATTTCTATCGCCGCCAGCATGGCTTCGAGCCGGCGGTGTTTCGCTTCTTCAATATCTTCGGGCCGCGTCAGGACCCTTCATCGCCATACTCCGGTGTGATCAGCATCTTCACCCAGCGCGCGCAGCAGGGCTTGCCGATCAGTGTCTTCGGCGATGGTGAGCAGACCCGCGATTTCTTCTACGTCGGTGACCTGATCGCCCTGCTGATGCAGGCGCTGCTCGCTGAAGCGGTCGTCGCCGAACCGGTCAATGTCGGCTGGAATCAGGCTGTCAGCCTCAATCAGTTGCTGACAGAGGTCGGTGCGCTGTGCGCAGGCCTGCCACCCGTGACGCATTTGCCGGCCCGTGCTGGCGATATCCGCCACTCGCGTGCCGACAACGCGCGCTTGTTGGCGCATTATCAGATGCCGCAGCAGACGCCGCTGCACGAAGGTTTGCGTCAGTTGCTCGGCATGTGAGGCGAGCCCACGAAAAAGCCGGCGAGAGCCGGCTTTTTCATTTCTGCGAGTGCTATCAGAACTTGTAGCCCAGGCCGACCATGTAGACGAAGGGGTCTACATCCACATCGACCTTGGCGCGCACGCCGAGGGCGTTGTTGTCGACATAGGCGGTGGTGTCGATATCGATGTAGCGTACCTGGGCGTTGAGCATCAGGCTGTCAGTCAGCATGTAGTCTGCACCCACTTGCCAGGCCAGACCCCAGGAGTTCTTGGCGCGGAAGTTGTCGAAGCCGTTGGCGCTGGCTGCGCTGCCCACGTGCTCGTCGAAAATCCAGGTGTAATTGATACCGGCGCCGACGTAGGGCTGGAAGGCCGACTTGGCGTCCAGCGGGTAGTACACCAGGCTCAGGGTCGGCGGCAGGTGCTTGAGGCTGCCCAGCTTGCCGTTGGCCGCATCGAGGATGGTGCCCTTGATCTTCACGTCGTGCTCGAACGGCGTGGCCGCCAGCAGCTCGATGCCCAGATTGTCGGTGAGCATGTAGGCGAAGTTCAGGCCCAGCTGAGTGTCACTGCTCATGGTTGCTTTACCGCCGAGGTCGGTGCCGGCGAGGCCGCCGCGATCGACCTTGACGCTGGAAGAGTCAGCGTCGGGGTTGACGGTGATGGCACCGGCGCGGATGAGGATGTCGCCAGCCTGGTGGGCTTGAGCGGCAGGGGCGGCGATGGCCAGGGCCAGCAGAGAGGCAGTGAACAGTGACTTGTACATAGCGAGCTCCAGTTCGAGTCGGTTGTGTCTTTGGCTGGAATCAATGCTAAGCCAAGCAACAATTCACTTTTTGACCTGGCTCAATAGATCGGTGGGCTCTGCTGCGGTGTTTTGTCCATTGCTTCGAATGAAACTCTAGATGATAATGTTTCTCTTTTTGAAGCAAGCCTGTCTGTCGAGGACCCTCTGCGCATGAATCGCTTCCCCCTCCGTTCCCTGGCCGTGGCCCTGATGCTGAGCAGCGTCTCGCTGGCTGCTGCGCCACTGGATGCAGCGCTGGACGAAAGTCAGCGCCTGGCCGCCGAGGCCAAGGCCTCTCAGGGCCGTGTTGAGCAGTTGGATGATGCCAGCCGTGAGATGCTGAACGAGTACCGCAATGCCCTGCAGCAGGCTGAGGCATTGAAAGGTTATAACAGTCAGCTTCGTGATCTGGTCGAAGCCCAGCGCAAGGAGCTGACCAGCTACCAGAAGCAGCTCGACGGTATCGAGCGGACCCAGGAAGCGGTGAGCCCGCAGATGGTCAAGATGGTCGAGGTGCTGGGCGAGTTCATCGCCGCCGACCTGCCTTTCCTGCCCGAAGAGCGCGAGGATCGCCTGGCCCAGTTGCAGGATCTGCTGCCGCGCGCTGATGTCAGCCTGGCGGACAAGTACCGCCGCATCCTCGAGGCCTATCAGATCGAGAGCGATTACGGCCGCACCCTGGAAGCCTGGCGTGGCGAACTGAATCAGGCAGATGGCGGTTCGCGCAGCGTCGAATTCCTGCGCCTGGGGCGCAGCATGCTCTACTACCAGACCCTGGATGCACATGAGAGTGGCTGGTGGAACCCGCAGAGCAAAGCCTGGGAAGTGCTCGACGGTAGTGCTCGTCGCCCGCTGAACCAGGCTATCGCCATCGCCCGTCAGCAGCAGGCACCTGCCGTGCTGTCCCTGCCGATCAAGACCCTGGCCCAGGAGGCCGCACAATGAGTCGTCGTGTTGTAGCCGTACTGGCGCTCAGCCTGTTGCCGGCACTGGCCGCCATGGCCGAAACCCTCAATCCCGATCAATTGCTGCAGCGCATTCGCAGCGAGCGAGCGGCTGAAGTCAGTGCCATGCAGGAACGCGAGCAGGCGTTTCTCGCCAAGCGCAGCGAGCAGGCGCAACTGCTGGCCAGCGCTCGCTCCGCGCTGAATACGCAGAAAGCCGAAAGCGAACGTCTGAAAGCCGAATTCGATCGTCAGGAAGCCGAGCTTGCCGAGCAGGAAAAGCTGCTGGCGCAGCGCGTCGGTCACCTCGGTGAACTGTTCGGCGTGGTGCGTCAAAGTGCCGGTGACGTCGCCGGGCAATGGCAAGACAACCTGCTCAACGCTCAGTATCCGGAGCGCCTGAAGCGCCTCAAGGCACTGGCTGAGAGCCGTTCGCTGCCTTCCGCTGACGACCTGGACGGCTACTGGATGATGCTGCTCGAAGACCTGGCCGCCAGCGGCCGTATCGAGCGCCTGCAACTGCCGGTGGTGAATGCCGATGGTTCGCGTCAGGAGCAGCAGGTGCTGCGTGTCGGCGCGTTCGCCGTATATGGTGAGGATGCCTTCCTGCGTTACGACGCCGATGCCGGGCAACTGGTGGCGCCGCCGCGTCAGCCGTACGGCCTGGGCCAGGTCGAGGACTACCTGAGCAGCAACGATGCACTCGCCACGCTGCCCATCGACCCGAGCCGCGGCAGCCTGCTGGCGCAACTCCAGCAGCAGCCAACCCTGTGGGATCGTTTGCAGCAGGGTGGTCTGGTCGGATGGGTGATCGTCGTGCTGGGTGCTTTCGGCCTGCTGCTCGCTGTGTGGCGCATGGTCTACCTCGCTCGCGTTGGCAGTGGCGTCAAGGCGCAGATGCATGACCTCAGCGCGCCACGCAATGACAACCCGCTGGGCCGCGTGATCGGCGTGCTGGGTAACAAGCCGCAACTGGCCGATCTGGAAACCCTGGAGCTGAAGCTGGACGAAGCGATCCTGCAGGAGACGCCACCGCTGGAGAAAGGCCAGGGCCTGCTAAAGCTACTCGCCGCCGTTGCACCGCTGCTCGGCTTGCTGGGCACCGTGACCGGCATGATCGTGACCTTCCAGGCCATCACCCAGAGCGGTGGCGGCGATTCTCGCCTGATGGCAGACGGTATTTCCCAGGCGCTGGTGACCACCGTGCTGGGTCTGGTGGTGGCTATTCCGCTGCTGTTCCTGCACAGCCTGTTGGCCAGTCGCAGCAAGGGCCTGATCCAGATTCTGGAGCAGCAGAGCGCCGGCCTGATCGCCCTGCACCTGTCGGGAGCGCCGCGCCGTGACTGATCTGTTCGCCTTCTGGTTGCGTGCGGTCGACAGTGCCTATGCACTGCTCGACTTCATGAGCGCTGGCGGCGTGGTGATGTGGGCGCTGGCGGTGCTCTGCGTGGTGTTCTGGACCCTGGTGTTCGAGCGTTTCTGGTACATGCGCAGGATTTTCCCGCGCTGGGTACAGGAGCGTCGCGAGGCCTGGCAGCAGGTGCTCGCCGACGACAACGGCAACTGGCAACGCGCCGTTCGTCTGGCCTGGCTGGCGCAGGCGCGTCAGCAATTGGCGGCGCCGCTGCGCCTGGGCAAGACCCTGGTAGCGCTGTATCCGCTGTTGGGCCTGCTCGGCACCGTGCTTGGCATGATCGCCGTGTTCGATGTGCTCGCCCTCAACGGCGCCGGTAACCCACGCGGTATGGCCGCTGGCGTGTGGCAGGCGACCCTGCCGACCATGGCCGGCATGGTTCTGGCCATTCCTGGATTGTTCAGCCTGGCGCGCCTCGAACGCGAAGCCAGCCAGGCCATCGAGCGGCTGGCCGACCAGCTGCGTCACGACTGAGATCGCCCAACATGAGAATGCGTCGTCACCACCAGCAGGACGAAGACACCGGCATCGACCTCACGCCGATGCTCGACGTGGTCTTCATCATGCTGATCTTCTTCATCGTCACCAGCTCCTTCATCCGCGAGTCCGGGGTCGAGGTGCAGCGTCCGCAGGCGGAAACGGCCAGCCCTCAGGACAAGGGCAACATCCTTATCGCGGTCACTGCCGACGGACAGATCTGGATGGACAAGCAGCCCGTAGACATCCGTAGCGTGCGCGCGCACGTCGAGCGCATGCGTGTCGACCAACCGGATGGCGCCGTGGTGGTGCAGGCCGATCAGGATGCGCGTACCGGCCTGGTCGTCCAGGTGATGGATCAGGCGCGTCTGGCTGGCGTGCAGGATGTCGCCCTGGCTGCCGGTAGCGGAGTCAACTGATGCGTCTGCCGCTGTCTTTTCTCGGTGCCTGCCTGATGGCCTTGGGGCTCTTTGCCCTGATGCTGTACATGGTCGCGCCACCGAGCGCCAAGGTGAACCAGGACCCGGTCAGCGTGGCCAACTTCGTGCGCATGGACGGTAACGCCAGCGAGACGGCTACGCGTACTCGCCAGAAAGCGCCGCAACCACCGCAACCGCAGACGCCACAGCCGCCCACGCCACCGACTCCGCAAACGGCCACGCCGAATGCGAACCTGCCGGCGCTGGATATCCAATTGCCCAGCCTAGCCAGTGGCATCGCCGTCAACAGTGCGCCGGCGCCGAGCCTGTCCGGTCTTGCGCCTGGAGCCCCCGCGCCGACGCCGCCGAGCGAGGCAGCCGAGTCGGGTGGGCAGATGGGCGGGATGGAGAGCGAAGTCATGCCGCTCAACGATGTGCGCCCAGATTATCCGCGCTATGCACTGCAGCGTGGCATCGAAGGTTTCGTCAAACTGGCTTTCACCATCAACCGCTCCGGCAATGTGGAGAACATCCGCGTGCTGGAAGCCAACCCGCGTAACGTCTTCGAGCGCGAAGCGCGCCGTGCTGCCGCTCGCTGGCGCTTCGCGCCGCGTACCGAGGGTGGCCTGGCGGTGGACCGCGAAGCGGTAAAAACTCTCTACTTCCGTCTGGAAAGGAGCTGACCATGTACCGTTGGTTGTTGCTCGTGATGCTCAGTGCCGCCGCCGTGCCAGGCATGGCACAGCAGACTGTCGATCCGGCCGTGTTCAAGGCCCTGAATGCGGCGCAGGCCGCGCAGCAGAAAGGTGACTACGCTGCCGCACGGCGTGCGCTCGATGATGTTCAGGCCAAGAGTGGCAGTTTCGAAGAAGCGCTGGTCTGGCGCAGCAAGGCCTACGTGGCCTGGTCGGCCGGCAACAATGGTCAGGCCATCGACTGGCTGGAAAAGGCCGTGCGCAGCGGCAAGCTTGAAGATGAAATGCTGGCTGGCGAGCGCCTCAATCTGGCCAAACTCAACCTGGGCGAGCGCCGCTACGCCAAGGTCGTCGAGTTGCTGGCGCCGAATCAAGGCAGTGCCTCCGAGGAAGTCCTGCAGATGCTGGTGCAGGCCTATCAAGGCATGAATCAGCCAGCCAAGGCGTTGCCGCTGGCCGAGCGTTACGTACAAGCCAACCCCAATGCGGCGGACATCTGGCTGCAGTTTCTGGTGGGGGCCAACGCTGATCTGAAACGCTACCCCCAGGCCGAGCGTTGGCAGCGTCAGCTGCTGGCTCGCCAGCCGAATGATGCCAAGGGCTGGCGCCAACTGGCCGGTCTGCAGCAAATGGCGGGCAGCAACGACAAGGCGCTGGCGACCCTGCGTGCCGCGCACAGTAAGGGGCTGCGTTTCAGCGAGTCGGAACTGGATAACCTGGTATTGCTCGCCGGTGCTGCGGACCAGCCCTGGCAGGGCGCCAAGCTGCTGGCTGGAATGCTCGACAGCGGCTTGCTGGCAGGCACCGCGGCGCGTCAGGAGCGTCTCGGTCTGTTCTGGTGGCAGGCGCGCGACCGTGCAGCAGCCGTGCGGGTATTGCGTCCCCTGGCCGAACGCAGCGGCAACGGCAAGCACTGGTTGTACGTGGCTCAGCTGGAGCTTGAGCAGGCGCGTTGGCAGGCGGGGCTGGATGCACTGGCGCGTGCCGAACGTGGTGGCGCCGAGCGAGCTAAAGTGCGCTCATGGCGTCAGTGGGCGGAAAGCGAGTTGCGCTTCGAACGCGAGAATCGTGTCGCCAGTCGTAGTTGAATCGCTCGTCGGTGCGCGCAGCGCACCCTACGCGGGGGCACCATATGTAGGGTGCGCCGCGCGCACCAAGAAAAAGCCAGACTCAGGGTCTGGCTTTTTCTTGGGCGGCGGATCGCTAAGCGTGAATGTATCCGCGAATCCTTTCGCGGCTGAAGCCGCTCCTACAGCCGCTCATATGAGGATCAGCTATCGGGCAGTTCGTAGGCGTAGATCTTGTCTGCTTCCATCTGGTAGCCGACCTCGGCCAGCTCGCTGCTGACATGCTCGGTTTTCAGTGGCCCTTCAACCCAGAACGGCTGGTATAGCGCATCGAGCAGCACGCCGAGCTCGCTGGTGACATGCACGATCTGGTTCGACGGCGGTGGCGGCACATGAATGCAGGCGCCGAAGTAGGGCACCAGCAGGAACTCGACCACCCGGCCTTCGTCGGTCACGTCCAGTGGCACGATATAGCCTGGCAGCTTCACCTGCTGGCCGTTGAGCTCCTTGACCACCGGGGCCGCTGGCGATTGCTGCATGGCGGCAGGGCCGGACTCGGCCAGCGCGTCGGCCAGCTGCGAGAGGTCGTGGATCGGCGCGGGGTCGATGACTTGCGGCGGGGCATCCGCAGGAATCAGCTCGGACCAGTTGAGTTCGCGCACATCGGCGGCGGCCAGCGGCAGTGCCAGGGTCAGCAGCAGGGTGGCGAGCAGGGGGCGGGACATGGAGAACCTCGTTGTAAGAGCGCCCGCGCAGTGTACGCCAGGCGCTCTCGACTTTCCCTCAGAGCCTGATCGATAGACCGTCTGCCAGCGACTGCCGATAAGCCCGCCAAGCCGGCACGCTGCCCATCGCTACCGCTGCGGCGAGAATGCCGCCAAGCAGTTTCCATTCGTAACTCGACGGTGCATTGAGTGCCAGATACAGGCCGTAATTGGCCTGTACGAAACCCTGGCTACCAGCGATACCCAGATACAGCAGCGCGACACCGAAAGCCACGCCGGCCAGTGCCAGGGCGAAGGCCTCCAGCACCAGCAGGCTGGCGATATGCCAGGGACGCGCGCCCACCGAGCGCAGGATGGCCATCTCCCGACGACGCTCGTTGAGGCTGGTGAGGATCGCCGTGAGCATGCCGATCAGGCCAGTCAGCACGACGAACAGCGAGACCACGAACAGTGCCTGTTCGGCCGTGCCCATCAGACTCCACAGCTCCTGCAGCGCCACACCCGGCAGGATCGCCAGCAGCGGCTCGCCACGGAACTCGTTGATCTCGCGCTGCAGGCTGAAGGTGGCGATCTTGCTGTTGAGCCCCAGCATGAAGGCGGTGATCTGCTTCGGCTGCAGCGCCTGTCCACAATCTACTGCGCTTGACGCTGCTGCGTTGAAAGCGGGCTCGGAATGCTCATTGAGACTCGACTCAACTGCGCTTCCTCGCCCGCTTTCGTCTTGCCCCGTCTGCGCTCGCGACGCTTGTGAACAGGCGCTGGCCCACTCTCGCACCTGATCCGCGCTGATCTGCGCCGCCCCGCGTGCCGGCATGCCGTTCTGCCAGTCGATGTGCAACGCCTCCATTCCGGCCAGGGAGATGTGCAGCGTGCGGTCGACCGGAGTGCCGGTGCGCTCGAGGATGCCGACCACTGTGAAGGGTTTGTCGTCGTGCTTGACCAGGCTGATGGTGGCGACACCGTGCGCCAGGACAATTTTCTCGCCGAGGCCGTAGCCCAGCGCTTGCGCCACTTCCGCGCCCAGTACCACCTCGAAGGGATCGCCTGCAAACGCGCGGCCCTGGGCCAGCTTCAGCGCCTGGCTGCGGGCATAGCGGTAGTGCTCGAAATAGGCGGTGCTGGTGCCCATCACTCGATAGCCACGGTGCGAGTCGCCGAGGGAAATGGGGATGGCCCACTTCACCTGACGATGGTTGGCGAAGTGTTCGAAGCTGTCCCAGCGGATGTTGTTGGTGGCATTGCCGATGCGGAACACCGAATACAGCAGCAGGTTCACGCTGCCGGAGCGGGCGCCGACGATCAGGTCGGTGCCGCTGATGGTGTTGGCGAAGCTGGCACGGGCTTCGGTGCGCACGCGTTCGACGGCCAGCAGCAGGCAGACCGAGAGGGCGATGGCGAACACCGTGAGCAGGGCGGTGAAACGACGGTTGGCCAGGCTGGCCAGGGCGATGCGGATCAGGTGCATCTCAGGCCTCCTGTGGGCGCGTGGCGCGGTTGAGTTCGGCCAGCGACAGGTTGCGGTCGAACAGCGGAGCCAGGCTCTGGTCGTGGCTGACGAACAACAGGCTGGCGCCGGCGGCGCGGCATTCGGCGAAGAGCAGTTGCAGGAAGGCTTCGCGGGCGTCGAAGTCCAGTGCTGAAGTGGGTTCGTCGGCGATCACCAGTTCTGGCTGGCCGATCAGGGCGCGCGCGGCGGCGACCCGTTGTTGTTGGCCGATGGACAGTTCATCGGCCCGCCGGCCGAGCAGATCGGCGCGCAGGCCGAGGTGATCGAGCAGCGCGGCGGCGGCCGCATCGACGCTGCCATGGCGCTGGCGTGCACGGTCGGCGCGCAGGCGCGAGAAGCGACAGGGCAGCTCGACGTTCTCGCGCACGGACAGAAACGGCAGCAGGTTGAACTGCTGGAAGATGTAGCCGGTGTGATCGACACGGAAGCGGTCACGGGCACCGGCGGAAAGCTGGCCCAGGTCCTGGCCGAGCAGGCGGATATAGCCGCTTTGCGCCCGCTGCACGCCGCCGAGCAGGCCGAGCAGGGTGGTCTTGCCGCTGCCGCTGGGGCCTTTGAGAAACAGGGTTTCACCGCGCGCCAGGGTGAAGGCGGGGATATCCAGCAGCTGCGCCTGGCCGGGCCAGGCGAAACCGAGATCGGCGAGTTCGATCAGAGGTTGGGTCATGGTTTCTTCGAGTCGTCGTTCATGAAAAGCCGTGCAGGGTGGCCTGATTGTCTGAGCCCAACTCGCGGATGGCATCATTACCTCCGGAGCAGGTTTTATGGGAGGCGCTTTAGCGGTGAGCTTGCATTCGCAGCCAAAGCGAGTCGCCACCTGGTTCTCCCACAAAGCGGGTAGGGTGGATGCAAGGCACGTCAGCTACGCGCCCCGATCCACCCTACAGCATCAGAACGACAGACGCGGCTGGGCTGGTGTCAGTTCCACGCCTTGCTGGCCGCTCGGGCCGATCAGTTGTACCTGAATCTTCTGGGTAGCGGGGAAGCGCTTGAACAGCTCGCTCAGGTCCAGCTGCTTGAGTGCATCGACCTGCTTGCAGGACAGTTGATAGCTGGCTTCGATATCGCTGTGCTCGTGCTCGTGCTCGTGCTCGTGCTCGTGCTCGTTGGCGTCAGCGTGTTCATGCTCGTGCGCTTCGTCCTCGTGGTGATGGTCATGGTCGCCGAACAGCGGGCTTTCCAGTTCCTGTTTGGTCACCTGGCAGGCGCCTGCGGCCAAGCCGAACAACTCAATGGGTTTTTCCAGCTCGGCTTTGGCGGCAGCAACCTTGGCTTTGTCGGCATCGCTCTTGGCTGCATGTTCGAAGCCAACGAAGTTCATCGCGGGGCTGTCGATCTGCAGCTCCAGGGCTTGTCCATCGAGGGCAACGTTGAGGCTGGCTACGCCGTGTTCGTGCGCGCCGAGACTGCCGTGTTCATGGTCATGGTCGTCATGGGCCAGGGCAGCGGCCAGGGGGAGCAGGGCGAAGGGTAGGGCGAGCAGCAGATGGCGCATGGAGGTCTCCGGCATGAATGTTGTTTGTTGTTACGTTATAACAATTTTTATGCTGGGCTGGCCAGTACACAGGGAGCGTGGGAGCATGCAGCTTCCTGACTGGAGGCTGAACATGATGCGAATACGTGGGCGCATCGGCGACTGGCCGGTGGACCTGACGCTGGAGCTGGATGCCGAGGACTGGGCGCAACTGGCACAGCATGTGGTCGTTGCGCCGACACCTGGCGCGACGGCAGCGCCCGCCACTGCAGTTGCAGATACGGGCGACGCGCTGTGGCAGACCGCGCTGCAATTGGTGCGCGAGGCCGGCCAGGTCGAAGGGCCGCGGCTAATGACGCAACTGGCTGCGCTGGCCGGTGGTGAGGTTGCGGGTAAACGCCTGCTGGTGCGTCTGCGTCATTGCGAGCAGATCCGCATGGAAACCGGCGCGGATGCGCCGATCTATCACTGGCAGGGGTAGTCGCCCAGGCTGCACGCTCTCGCGCGGTCATCGGCGGTGCGCACGGCGCATCCTACAAAGGCCATCCTTGTCAGGCCAGAACCTTATCTGTGTCGCCGTAGGGTGCGCTGCGCGCACCGAGCATCACAAGCTTGAACTGGCGAGTGCTCGATGCGCATGGCGCGCCCTACGGCGAGCGCGAGCCAAAGCTGGGATCAGTAGATCGCCTGGTACAGCTTGCGGCGGTAGGTGGTGACCAGCGGGTGGTCGCCGCCGAGCAGGTCGAATACCTGCAACAGGGTCTTGTGCGGCAGGCCTTCACTGTAGCTGCGGTTACGCACGAACAGCTTGAGCAGGCCGTCCAGCGCCGCTTCGTACTGCTGGCGCGCCAGTTGCTGCACGGCCAGTTGATACACCGCTTCGTCATCCTCGGCGTTCTGCGCCAGGCGGCTTTTCAGCGTCGCTACTTCCGGCAGGTCAGCGGCCTGGCGCAGGAAGGTCAGCTGCGCCTTGGCGCCGGCCAGCGCCTGCTTGTGCTCGTCACCCTTGACGGCGTTGAGCACGGTTTCCGCCTCGCCCAGCTCGCCGCGCTCGGCCAGGCAGCGCGCATAGAGAATCAGCGCGGCGGCATTCTCGTTGTCTTCTGTCAGCACCTGCTTGAGCAGCGCTTCGGTTTCAGCGAAGCGACCTTCGGCGAACAGTACCTGGGCAGCCTCCATCGGATCGGCAGCGACTGGCGCCGGTTCGGCGACATGAGGCTTGAGCATGTCGCGGATCGCCGCTTCCGGCTGGGCGCCGGCAAAACCGTCCACCGGCTGGCCGTCCTTGAACAACACCACGGTAGGCAGACTGCGAATGCCGAAACGCATGACGATGTCCTGCTCGATATCGCAGTTGACCTTGGCCAGCAGCAGCTCACCGGCGTATTCCTCGGTGATCTTCGCCAGCATCGGCATCAGCGCCTTGCACGGCGCGCACCACTCAGCCCAGAAGTCCACCAGTACCGGCTTGTGGAAGGAGTTCTCGATCACCAGTTGCTCGAAGTTGGCGGTGCCGGAGATATCGAAGATGTAAGGGGAGTCGCTCATGGTCAGTCTCGAAAAGCAGGGCAATGGTCTATTAATGCGGGCAGCGCGATGCGGTTACAAGGGGCGCGCGGCGTGATACAGGCTGACTTCGCGGAATTCGGCGGGCTCGGCCAGGTCCGGCCAGGTGCAGGCGTCCAGCAGTGCCAGGCGCTGGTACAGCGGATGCTGAAAATCCTTCACCCGTGAATCGGCCACCAGGGCCTGACGCCCGCGGCTGAGAAAATGGTCGAGCAGTGGCAGGTTGGCGCGATCATAAAGCACGTCGGCGACCAGGATCAGGTCGTAGCGATCCGCTTCGGCGAAGAAATCTTCCGAGTAATTCAGCGTCACGCCGTTGAGTGCGGCATTGGCGCGGCTGGCGGCCAGTGCCAGTGGGTCGAGGTCACAGGCCACCACTTCTGCCGCACCGGCCTTGGCCGCGGCAATGGCCGCTACGCCGGAGCCGGCACCGAAATCCAGCACGCGCTTGCCGTGCACCCACTCGGGGCGTTCGGCCAGCCAACGTGCGAGGACCAGACCGCTGGCCCAGCAGAAGCACCAGTAGGGCGGCTCTTCGAGGATGCGCCTGGTTTCCTCAGGGTTGAAGGCGCGCTCCATGTTGCTGGCATCGATCAGCCACAGGTCGATATCGGTACCCGGCAGTGTTTCGGCCACCAGGCGGGCATCGCCGAGTAATTCGCTGAGCGCATGCTGCAGCGGTGCGGGTGGTTTCATGGCGCCGGCACCAAATGCAGCGCGCCCAGGTCCTGGTCGTTCAGTTCGGCGATGGTGCGTGCCGGCAAGCGCTGTACCAGGCGCCCGGAGTGGCTGACACGGCCACGCAGCTCCAGGCGCAGGCCCTGCGGTGTGGCTTGGGGTTGTACGGGCAGATGAAACGGCAGGACTTCGCCGTCGCCACGCAGGTGAACCTGGCCAAGCAGCGCACGCGGGCGACCGCGCATGTCCACACCGAGGAGGGCCAGGTCGACATCGGCGCCCGCCGCGACGCCGAGCAGCTCGCCACGTAGGCCGGGGCCCTGCACGGGCGCTGCGTTGGTTTCAGTCGGTAGCGGGGCTGGCGTGGGTACTGGCGTGGACGCCGTGGGTTCGCTGGCACAGGCCGCGAGCAGGCCGCTCAGGGCGATGAGGAGAAGGGGCTGGTATCGATTCATGGCAGGTTGTGCTCGTGGAGGTGCGTACCCATAGCTTAATTTGTCTTGCTGTCTCTATGCGCTACCATGACGCCTTTGCCGCCAATAGCCCGCGCCTGCCATGCATTGTCCCTTCTGCGCCGCCAACGACACCAAGGTCATCGATTCCCGTCTGGTCGCCGAGGGCGACCAGGTCCGCCGCCGCCGCGAATGCGTGGCCTGCGGTGAGCGCTTCACCACCTTCGAAACCGCCGAGCTGGTGATGCCGCGCCTGATCAAGCAGGACGGCAGTCGCCAGCCTTTCGATGAAGAGAAGCTGCGTGCCGGCATGCAGCGTGCGCTGGAAAAACGCCCGGTGAGCGTCGAGCGCCTGGAGGAGGCCATCGCCCGCATCAAGCAGCAACTGCGGGCTACTGGCGAGCGCGAGGTGAAGTCGCTGGTGCTCGGTGAGTTGGTGATGACCGAGCTGAGCAAGCTCGACGAGGTGGCCTATATCCGCTTCGCCTCGGTCTACCGCCGTTTTCAGGACCTCAACGAATTCCGCGAGGAAATCGAACGTCTGGCCCGTGAGCCGTCTAAAAGCCGATGAGCGAGCTCGACCACTTCTTCATGGCGCGCGCCCTGCGGCTGGCGCGCAAAGGCCTGTACTCCACCCATCCCAATCCACGGGTCGGTTGCGTCATCGTGCGTGACGGCGAGATCGTCGGCGAGGGCTGGCATGCCCGTGCCGGTGAGCCGCACGCCGAGGTGCACGCACTGCGCCAGGCTGGCGACAAGGCGCGTGGCGCCACGGCGTACGTGACGCTGGAACCCTGCAGCCACCATGGGCGTACGCCGCCCTGCGCCGATGCGCTGGTCGCCGCGGGTGTCAGCCGGGTCGTCGCGGCGATGCAGGATCCCAATCCGCAGGTCGCCGGCAGTGGTCTGCTGCGCTTGGCCCAGGCTGGTATCGAGGTTGCCAGTGGCGTGCTGGAAAGCGAGGCGCGCGCGCTCAACGCCGGCTTCATCAAACGCATGGAGCAGGGCCTGCCGTTCGTGCGGGTCAAGCTGGCGATGAGTCTGGATGGCCGCACCGCCATGGCCAGTGGCGAAAGCCAGTGGATCACCGGCCCGGCGGCGCGTGCTGAGGTGCAGCGCCTGCGTGCTCAGGCCAGCGTGGTACTCAGCGGCGCCGATACCGTACTGGCCGACGATGCGCGGCTGACGGTGCGTGCCGATGAACTGGGCCTGGGGGCCGAGATGACCGAGCTGGCGCAGCGTCGCCCACCCTTGCGCGTATTGGTCGATGGCCGTCTGCGCGTGCCCTTGAGCAAGACCTTCTTCCAGGTCGGCCCCGCTTTGGTGGCGACCTGCGCTGCGGCCTCGGCCCGTGATCGCTATCAGGAGGACGGGCATGAGTTGCTCGCCGTACCGGGTAGCAACGGTCATGTCGACTTGCGCAAGCTGTTGCTGGAGCTGGCCGGCCGCGGCGTTAACGAGGTGCTGGTCGAAGCCGGGCCACGCCTGGCTGGCGCCTTCGCTCGTGCTGGATTGGTGGACGAGTACCGCATCTTCGTCGCGCCCAAACTGCTCGGTTCCAGCGCACGGCCGCTGCTCGAACTGCCGCTCAATCGCATGGCCGAGGCGCCGGAATTGCAGATCGTCGATATCCGCGCTGTCGGTGAAGACTGGCAGATCACAGCGGTACCCAAGGCCAGGTAGGGTACGCTGTGCGCAGCGCGGTTCTCTCCACTTACTTGTGTCCAGTGACAACGACTACAGCTTGCACTTGTCGCTGACCCGGCAGATCGGCGGTTATCCCCGGGGCATGCAGCGCGTCCTAAGGCCCATGCGCAGCGATGATAAATATGGTAAAACGCCACGCGGCCATTTCATGTGGTCGCAACGTTCTCAGGGCGGGGTGTGATTCCCCACCGGCGGTAATGGTTCGCAGAACCTAGCCCGCGAGCGCTCGCCACGGCACCTGCCGCGCGAGGTCAAGCAGACCCGGTGCGATTCCGGGGCCGACGGTATAGTCCGGATAAAGAGAGAGCGGGATTCCCTCCTAGGGCGGTCTGTGCCTGCCCGTGAAATCCCTATCGATCGGCATTTGCCCTGTTTTTGACCAAAACAGGAGTTCATCCATGCTGTGCATCATCTTCAAGCGAGATTCGGAGGGCTTATGTTCACCGGCATAATCGAAGCCATCGGCAGTATCCGCGCCATGACGCCGAAGGGCGGCGACGTGCGTGTCTACGTGGCCACTGGCAAACTCGACCTGGGCGACGTCAAGCTCGGCGACAGCATCGCCGTCAACGGCATCTGCCTGACCGCCGTTGAGCTGCCTGGCGACGGCTTCTGGGCCGACGTCAGCCGCGAGACGCTGGCGCGCACCGCCTTCGTCGACCTAAAGCCCGGCAGCGCCGTGAACCTGGAAAAGGCCCTGACGCCGACCAGTCGCCTCGGCGGTCATCTGGTCAGCGGGCACGTCGACGGCGTCGGCGAGATCGTCTCGCGCGCCGATAACGCCCGCGCCGTGCAGTTCAAGGTGCGCGCCCCACGTGAGCTGGCCAAGTACATCGCGCACAAGGGCTCGATCACCGTCGACGGCACCAGCCTCACGGTGAACGCGGTCGATGGCGCCGAGTTCGAGCTGACCATCGTGCCGCACACCCTGGCCGAGACCATCATGGTCGACTACCAGGCCGGGCGTAAGGTCAACCTCGAGGTCGACCTGCTGGCGCGTTACCTGGAGCGCCTGCTGCTCGGTGACAAGGCCGCAGAGCCCAAGGCCTCGGGCCTGACCGAAAGCTTTCTCGCCGAAAACGGCTACCTGAAGAATTGAGGAGACGCCCCGATGGCGCTCAATACCGCTGAAGAACTGATCGAAGACATCCGCGCCGGCAAGATGGTCATCCTCATGGATGACGAGGACCGCGAGAACGAAGGCGACATCATCATCGCCTCCGAGTGTGTCACCGCCGAACACATCAACTTCATGGCCCGCTTCGCCCGTGGCCTGATCTGCATGCCGATGACCCGCGAGCGCTGCGAGCTGCTCAATCTGCCGCTGATGGCGCCGCGCAACGGCTCCGGCTTCGGCACCAAGTTCACCGTCTCCATTGAGGCGGCCGAGGGCGTGACCACCGGCATCTCTGCCGCCGACCGCGCACGCACCGTGCAGGCCGCCGTGGCGCGTAATGCCGTGGCCGCCGACATCGTCAGCCCGGGTCATATCTTCCCGCTGATGGCTCAGCCTGGTGGTGTGCTGGCGCGTGCCGGCCATACCGAGGCAGCCTGTGACCTGGCGCGCATGGGCGGTTTCGAGCCGAGCGGGGTGATCTGCGAGATCATGAACGACGACGGCACCATGGCCCGTCGTCCGGAGCTGGAAAAGTTCGCCGAAGAGCACGGTCTGAAGATCGGCACCATCGCTGACCTGATCCACTACCGCCTGATCCACGAGCGCACCGTCGAGCGCATCAGCGAGCAGCCGCTGGACACCGAACTGGGCCAGTTCAACCTGGTGACCTATCGCGATGGCGTTGAGGACACCGCGCACATGGCGCTGACCCTGGGCACCATCTGCGCCGAAGAGCCGACCCTGGTGCGCGTGCACAACATGGACCCGCTGCGCGACCTGTTCATGGTCAACCAGCCGGGCCGCTGGAGCATGCGCGCGGCGATGGCAGAAGTGGCCAAGGCCGGTAGCGGCGTGGTGCTGCTGCTCGGCAATCCGCTGACCGGGCCGGAGCTGCTGGCGCTGATCAGCCGTCAGCAACCGGCCAACCCGGCGACCTACAGCACCGTGGGCGCTGGTTCGCAGATTCTGCGTGACCTCGGCGTGCGCAAGATGCGCCTGATGAGCTCGCCGATGAAGTTCAACGCGATATCCGGCTTCGACCTCGAGGTTGTAG
>Ga0208645_1001542_pt1 | contig 19887 bp, 29 predicted proteins | sample VirMetDEL_Sep_01_FD_184519 | JGI IMG/M metagenome (GOLD analysis project Ga0208645, IMG submission 184519) | Aqueous microbial communities from the Delaware River and Bay under freshwater to marine salinity gradient to study organic matter... | ecosystem: Environmental > Aquatic > Marine >... | reverse complement strand
TTTCTGTTGTTATCCAAGGTCCGTTGGACGATAGAACTTATGAAGCAATAGATTGTTATCAAGATTTTGGCGAGGTAATAGTATCTACTTGGTCTAGTGGTGAAGACTACTCCCTTCTTTATAGGAAAAGAAAAGATTCAAAATTCATATTAGCAACTAGCGAATATCCAAAAGATATGAGCAAAGTGATTAATACTGGTGCAATCTTTTACATTGCTCAGACTTTAATGAGGGGTAGTTTCGCAGCTTCTCTTCCGTATGTTATGAAAGTCAGAACAGATGAACTATATCCAAATCTAGACAATCTAATAAAAAATCTTATTCAATATCCAGACAGATTGCATACTACAGATAATGGCTTTTGGAAAAGACACCCATTTTGTTTATCTGGACATATATTTATAGATTCGACACAAAACACAACTCAAGCCACCAGATTGATTTTAGATTATTGTTTTTCAAGAAATTTCAACAACTTGCCACAATCTTTAGTTTGCGAACAAATACTTGGATTGTTTTTTATGCTTGTAAGAAATAATAATTTTGAATTAGATAAATGGAAAGAGGTATTCAGAAAAAATGTTTTTATCACCCCATGTGTAGAATTACCAGGACATTTACATTCCGGTCAATCGTCTGCTGGAAGAGGATTTAAAAGATCGGAAGAACCATATCCATGCGGAAGAAAAGAGATGAGGAATGGATGTCATAACCCCAAAGAATTATATCAACATATAGAAGAAATAATATAATGAAATATGAATATAAAGATTTAGAACTATACAAACAATTACATCAACAAAGAAGCTATGGCGACACTGGTTCTGTTTATACAGATGATGTTAGGTCTTTTATAGATGAAACAGGATCAGTTTCGGTATTAGATTTTGGTGCTGGAAGAGGTTCGTTAAAATCTTCGCTACACAACAAATATTCTATTGATATAGATGAATTTGATCCATGTATACCTGACAAAGAAATCATCCCCAAAGAAGAATACGAGTTAGTAATAACTACAGATTTACTAGAGCATTTATTTGAAGAGGAGATAGATAATTTATTTGAAGAAATACTCGCGCTAAAACCAAAATTCATGTATCATGCTATATCCACAAGAACAGCAACTATATTATTGCCAGACGGAAGTAATTGTCACAAAACCGTTAAAAATACTGAGTGGTGGTCAAATAGAATAAAAAGTTTGTTAAACCCAAAGTCTATAGAGCAAAAAGAAATAAATGATGATTGTGTAATCTTTAAAATTAAAATCTAATTATGTATACCTAAGAGTAGTTATAGATGGAGATAAACGCTATGAACAAACAGGGTAAAGTTTGGGGAAACACTAGCGAAATTTTTAATCAACATAATGTAGAAATCCATAGAATAGAAGCAAAAAAAGGAGGATATTGTTCTATTCATAAACATGAGCATAAATATAACATGTTTTTTGTAGAAAGTGGTATGCTGCGGATTAAGGTATGGAAAAATGATTACGATCTTGTTGATGAGACTATCATAACGAATCAAGAAATGTCAATAGTACAACCAGGAGAATTCCATCAATTCGATGCACTGGAAAATACAATAGCTTATGAAATTTATTGGACAAGTCTGAAGTCTTCGGATATAATAAGAAAAGATTCTGGAGGAATGAAATAATATTTGCATACCAAAGAGGCTAAAATGAAAACACTACAAATATCTAAAAAAGACATCTTCCAATCGGCTAAACTTATAGTCAAATCAAAAGAACTAGGTAGCAATGTGATAATTCCACATGTCTGCAATAACATAGATTCTTTTGGTGCTGGATTCGCCGCTTCTGTATCAAAGGAATATCCAGATATAAAACATAATTATCATCTTTTGGGTAGAAAATTTTTAAAAGAACACCCTGGCTATGTACAATTTATTGATGTAGAATATGAAAAACAATACAATAGACGACTCATAGTAGCAAACATGATTGCTCAAAATGGATTGCGTAGTCCAAGTAATCCTAGACCATTAAATTACGCATACTTAACTAAGAGTATGCTTGATATAAAGAAATTCATACTAGCAAATTTTAATTCTGAAAATCCAGTAGAAATTCATTGTCCAAAATTTGGTAGCGGTTTGTCTGGTGGAAACTGGAAATTTATAGAGAATCTTATTGAAGATATTTGGGGTGAATATAAAGTTGTGGTATATGAATTTACTTCAAATAAAAGGAGACCTAAATAAATGCTAGTTATACTTCCTGAATTTGAATCTATATTTAAAGAAAAAGTTGCCAAAGGTAAAGAAATAGCAAAAGAAAAGAAGATTGCTTTTCTTGGATTATGCAGAAATGTTTCTGATTGTTTAGAGAAAAATGTTCATACTATGAATAGTTTGGGTCTAGAGTCAGTGAAATTTTACGTTTATGAAAATGATTCTAAAGATGGCACACAAGACGTTCTTAAAAAACTATCCGAATCTAAAGATTTAGAATTTAATTATAAGTCTGAAACGCTTAATAGGGTTCAATATGGAACAGTAAAAAATACAGATAGGGTAACTAAGCTCGCTGAATATAGAAATCATTGCCTAGAATACGCCAAACAGAATTTTTCTGAAATGGATTATATATGCGTGATTGATTTAGATTTTATGGATTTTTCTACTGATGGGTTTTATCATACCATATCATATATGGAAGAAGACCAAAACATAGATGCAATGGCCGGTTTTTCTTATGAGCCAAAACAGATGAATGGTATCGTATTTGCTTGGAACTATGATTGCTGGGCTTTTAGATGGCATAACTGGGAAGATACAGCTAAATATTATGACGAAAGAAAATTTAGTTCTATGTTATGGTTTGGATTTTGGCAGCCTTTAATTGGTAGCCCACCAATAGCTGTTAATAGTGCGTTTGGTGGTTACTGTGTTTACAAAACAGATAAATTTCTTAAGGGACAGTATACTGGCGAAGATTGTGAGCATGTGACTTTTCATAAATCCCTTAAAGATAATAATGATAGCTTTCAATTATACGCTAATCCAGCACAAACACTACTATTCCCAAGCTCTTAATAAATCATGATTAAATTAGTTATTTTTGATATGGATGGTGTTTTGGTGGATATTAAAGACATTCACTACAATACCCTTAACGAATCTCTAGTTGAAATAGACCCAAAATATTACATATCAAACGAAGAGCATTTAGCAAAATTTGACGGTAAGAAAACTTACGATAAACTCAAAATATTAACAGAAGAAAGATCGTTACCAATCGAACTTCACAAAAAAATATGGGAAAATAAACAAAAGAAAACCATAACTGCTCTTCATAATTTACTACCCCAGCAAAATATAATGGAGTCTTTAAGATTTCTCAAAGACAAAGAAATAATTATTGCTGTAGCATCTAATAGTATCAGAAACACAGTTAAGAATGTGCTCATATCTACAGGATATATTCATTATATTGATTTTTTTCTATCTAATGAAGACTGTCTCCATGCAAAACCAAGTCCAGAAATATATTTAAGAACCATGATTAATGCTGGTGTAGGCCCATCTGAAACTGCTATAATTGAAGATTCGCCCACAGGAATTGAAGCAGCAGAAAAAACAAAAGCAAAAATTATCAAAGTAAACTCTTCTAAAGATATACAGGTGTGTTTAATGGAAAAAATTATTTCAGAAAAGGAAACAAGCAGCAAATGGATTAATAAAAATTTGAATGTTGTCATACCTATGGCTGGTCATGGCAGTAGATTTACTGAAGCAGGATATACTTTTCCAAAACCATTAATAGAAGTTAATGGCAAACCAATGATACAAACAGTTGTCGAGAATCTAAACATAGCAGCAAATTATACTTTTATTGTTCAAGCAGAACATTATGAAAGATATGCTCTAAAATATTTGCTAAACAACATAGCCCCAAACTGTAATGTCATACAAGTTTCTAGTGTTACAGAAGGTGCTGCGTGTACTGTCCTTTTGGCTAAAGACTATATTAATAACGACAAGCCTCTTCTTTTAGCGAATAGTGACCAGTATGTAAGATGGGACAGCAGAGACTTCCACTATACTTGCGAAAATTCAAGTATGGATGGCTGTATATTATGTTTTGAGTCTGTACATCCCAAATGGTCATATGCTCGTTTGGATACTTCTGGAACTGTTTTAGAAGTTGCAGAAAAGAAACCTATTTCTAACAATGCTACTGTTGGTATATATTACTGGAAACACGGAAGTGAATTTGTAAAATATGCAGAAGATATGATAGAAAAAAATATTCGTGTTAACAATGAATTTTATGTGTGTCCTGTTTTTAATCAAGCTATTGAAAATGGTAAGAAAATCAATACATATAAAATAGATAATATGTGGGGTCTTGGAACTCCAGAAGATTTAGAATACTATCTTAAAAATAACAAGGATTAATTTTATGAAAATTATTTTTGATGTTGGGGCAAACTGGGGATCTAATTCATTAGATTTTATATCTAAAAATTCAGAACATATATGTTTTGCATTCGAGCCAACACCTAAACTATCGCAATATCTAAGAAATGAATCGGCTAAAAGAAAAATAAATAATAGATATTATGTTGTTGAAAAAGCGATAGCGGACTATAATGGACACAGCATATTTAATATAGCTGGTCAAAGAGATTGGGGATGTAGTTCTCTATTAGAGTTTTCCGACAACTTAGATAAAACATGGCCCGGCAGAACAGACTTTAAGGTTACAGAGAGTATTTCAGTAGAAGTAATCACTTTGTCTAAATATATTGAAGAGATAAGCCCTATACCTATAAATATTATCAATTATTTTCATTGCGACACACAAGGTATGGACCTAAAAGTATTAAAAGGCATGGGTAAATATATTGAACTAATAGAAAAAGGTGTTATAGAAGTTGCTTCCAATTCTTCTGTTCAACTTTACAAGAACCAGCACACAAAATTTGATGCTATTGAATTTCTAGAAAAAAATAATTTTAGAATTGTCAAAGAAAAAAAGAATGACGTTCAAGGAAATGAATATAACTTATACTTTGAGAAAAAATGAAAGTAGCCATACTATATTCTGGTCTTCCAAATATGACCTTAGAAATTTTTCATAATCATAAAAAATATCTGATAGACCATTATGATTGTGACATATATTGTAGCACTTGGCATATGGATGGTGTCGAACAAACTATGGATATGCTAAATCCAATAGAATTAGAAATAGAAAAATTCAACGATATTCAAAATATATTCAATGAATTATTGATTTATGCCGAAAATAAACGCAAAGAAGTTAGGCCGATTAATGTTTTTAGTATGTATTATAAATTAGCTAGAACTTCAAAATTTATTGAAAATAAACAATATGATATTGTTGTTCGGCACAGATTTGACACTACATATAAATCCAAGATAATCTTATCTGAAGACAAAGACAAAATAAAAATACCAAAAGGTGAAGATCATGGTGGAATTAATGACAGGTGGGCGTATGGACCTCAGAATCTAATATCTGCTTATAATTTTCTGTTTAAGTATATTCCAATCTATACTAAAGTTGATGGAATTGTATTTCATCCAGAAACACTTTTAAAACATCATTGTAAAAAACAAAACATAGATATTCTCAGAACTGAAGATTCAATATTGTTAAGAGGAAAATCATGAATTTAAAAGATTGTTCGTTGCTGATTCAGGGGTCATTTCATCAAAATTCTATAATAGGAATAAATTATTTAGGAGATATTTTTGGCGAAATCATATATAGCACATATCCAGTAACAGATGAACTATATGATTTTCTAAAAAACAATAATATTGAAGAAAGAACAAAACTAATAATAAATGATAACAATAAGCCTAGACATGTTTTACCGGACAATGTTGGACTTATACAGCAAAATTTTTATAAACAAGTAATCAGCACATATAATGGCCTAAAAGAATGCACGAAGAAATATGTATTAAAAATGAGGTCTGATGAATATTATCTTGGTTTAGACAAAATTACAGACTTTGTTAAAGAAGACAAAATAAACTTTATAAACATATTCTTTAGGCATTTTAATCGCTTTCCATATCATCCATCTGATCATATGTTTTTAGCAGAAAAAAACGTACTAGTCGATGCATTTGATATTTTATATCATGCGTGTTATGTAAACTTTGAAGAATTTATGCTTAGAACCTGTCAAGATCCAAATGTACAATTATTTGCAGAACAAGCGATTGCTTTAGCTTTTTTGCATAAGTTAACTGGAGGAGCTAAAATTCCTTTTCATGACATAAATTATAATGTAATGCTATTTAAAAAGTTTTTCCACATATTCACCGCTAAATCCATAGGGCCTTATTGTGTATGTAATTCAAGGATTAATCATAACGGAAAACAATTTTTTACTAATATAGAAGATAGCCCACTATGGCTAAAGAATGATTGCAATTCCATGAGGCAATACCAATGAAAATAGCATTACTAGCAACAGGATTTCCAAGAAACTATAAACAGACTTTTGATTCTTGGTATCATTTTTTATTTTCAAAATACGATGTTGATATGTACATCACATCTTGGGATAAAATGGAAGTAAATTATAATCCTCATGCCGTTAGGCACTTACCCAAAAAAGATCAATTAAAAAATTTGGATATCGCTGACCTGAAAGATTTCTATAAAGATTTTATTACTGATAGTTTGTTTATAGATTACGATAAATTTTACCAAAATAGATTTCCTTCAATTGAAATATTAGAACATCGTTTATTTGACGTAATGAAAGTTACTCAAAAGGGTAGACAACTTGGTGGTTTTTGGGTTGAAAGACTAAGAGATCAATACTTTGTTCTCAAAAATTGTTGGGATATAATTCCGAATAAAGAACAGTATGATTTATTTTTTAAAATACGTTTTGATGTTTTTATAGAACAAATAGAAATTTTACCAAAATATAAATTGGTTGTTCCTAAATCTATTCTAGATTACAAATTTCAAGATTTTTTAGCTTATGGTGATTATGAACATATGGAAAAGTACTGTAATATTTTTGATCACATAGAAGAAATGTATGTTAAACATAATGTTCCCGTATACCATGCTGAAAGAATGTATAACTGGTATCTTACTGAATATTGTGGTTTAGATTACCATATAGATAAAAACTCTGAATACCAGTTGGTTAGAGAAATTAGTAATACCTAACCAAGACAGGTAGAAAATTTCTCTGGGGTACTTGACTTTTTGTGCGAATGTGCTATGATAAGCATATCGCAAGGGAGCAAACATGAAAATTATTAATGAACTGAAACTAGATTTTGACGATGTTCTCATCAAACCTAAAAGATCTAAACTAGATAGCAGAAAAGATGTTTGTGTTTATAGGGATTTTACATTTCCCCACACAAAAACAGAACTAACAGATTGTTGCCCCCTGGTTGCTGCTAATATGGATACTACAGGAAGTTTCTATATGGCAGATACGATGTCAAAACTTAGAGCCATAACATGTTTACATAAGCACTATGATGCTCAACAATATCTTGACTATTATCGTCATAATCTCTCTTCTGCCTCGGATTTTGTTTTTTATTCTACTGGAACTTCTAATTCTGATCTTAAGAAACTTGATGAGGTTTTTGAAGGAACTAAAGCGTTTCGTTGGAGCACCCCAAATATTTGTGTAGACATAGCAAACGGCTATTCAGAAAAATTTGTAAAAACTCTTCTAAGTATTCGCAATAAATATCCAAAATCTATTATTATGGCAGGTAATGTGGTAACGCCAGAAATGACAGAAGAGTTAATTATGCACGGTGGTGTTGATATAGTCAAGGTTGGTATAGGTTCGGGGAGTGTATGCACTACTCGTTTAAAAACTGGCATAGGATATCCTCAGTTGAGTGCTGTAATGGAATGCGCTGATGCTGCTCATGGTTGTGGAGGACACATTTGTAGCGACGGAGGATGTAGGACTCCTGCCGATGTATGTAAAGCATTTTGTGGAGGTGCAGATTTTGTAATGCTTGGTAGTATGCTCGCAGGAACAAACGAATGCGACGGAGAATGGACTTATGAGTACCTTGCAGACAGCAGCGAAATAAAGTTTTGGCAATCTATAGACCCTGGTTATCCAACTCAAAGAAGAAAAGTGTCTTTACAGTTTTACGGAATGAGCAGTAAAGAAGCACAAGATAAACACCATGACGGCGTAGCAAACTACAGAACTAGCGAAGGTCGATGTGTTCAAATACCTTATAAAGGTTTGGCAGAAAATGTCCTTAAAGATATTCTTGGTGGCATCAGAAGTTGCTGTACTTATGTCGGGTCATTCAAGATAAAGGATCTTCCTAAAAAAACAACGTTCATTAGAGTCAACAATACCCATAATAGAATTTACGAGACATGAAAAAAATAAACTTGAATGCACCAATCAATGGAACTGGATACGGAATTACTTCCACAAATATAACATTAAATCTGGATTTAATAGATAATCTAGAAGTATCTCTTTTCCCGATAGGCAATACTATTCATCTACAAGAACAACACCATCAAGCCATTTTAAGTAATCTTATAGAGAATTCCAGATCCTTCGATTACTCTGCACCATGTCTTAAAATATGGCATCAACACGATTTGGCCGCAAGAATTGGTAAAGGCGATTACTATGTAATGCCGTTCTTTGAAATCGACAAGCTACCAGACTATGAAATTCATCAAATAAATTCTGCGGATGGTGTTTTTACTCCGAGCGAGTGGAGTAAATTAGTTTTAGAAACTAACGGAGTAAGATCGCCAATTTATGTATGTCCTTTGGGTGTAGATGAAAATATTTTTAAGCCTCGCACTGGTCTTGTTCCCGTAAAACAAAATTATACATTTATTCATGTAGGAAAATGGGAAAAAAGAAAATCTCAAGATTTTTTGATCAAAGCATTTGAGACTGCATTCACAGAAAAAGATGATGTTGAACTTCGGCTGGTTCCTTTTAATCCATTCCTGAATAAAGAAGAAACAGAGCAATGGCTACAATACATTAAGAAATCGCCTCTTAAAGATAAAATTAAAGTTTATAATAGATTACCCAGTCAATATGATCTCGCTAATGTTATTAGCGAATCCGATTGCGGTGTTTATTTGAGCAGGGCGGAAGGTTGGAATAATGAAATACCAGAAACTATGATTATGGATAAGCCTGTTATAGTCACAAATTACTCTGCTCATACAGAATATTGTAATTCTGAAAATAGCTATTTGGTAAATATCGACGAATTGGAACCAGCACATGATAGTAAATGGTTTAACGGTTCTGGCAATTGGGCAAAATTAGGAGAAAAACAATTAGAACAAACTGTTGAGTATATGAGATTTGTGTATAATAATAGAGTTCAAACTAATCCTGCTGGAGTAGACACTGGTAGGAAATATTCTTGGTCAAACACTGTTTCTGTTATAAATTCTACTCTAACCGCAAGAGGAAGTTATTAATGCCAATCCCAAGTCGTAAGAAAAATGAAGATACCCCAAAATTCACTTCAAGATGTATGTCTGATCCTAAAATGGTATCTGAATATCCAGATGAAAAACAGAGATATGCTGTTTGTATGAGTAAAACTAAATCCTCTTTACTCGAACAAGTATGTGATATTATTGAGGAAAATAGCTTAGGAAATACTGAAGCTCTTACTCCATACAATTTCATAATCCCAGAAGATTCAGATTATGTGGATTTTGAAGAAGATATCGAAATAGTCGAAGTTGGTGCTGTTGCTGCTTATATCTATAAGAATTCTCATACTGATGAGTTATTCTATTTTAGCAGTAAAGGCTCTCACTGTGTAGAAAATGTATTGCTGGAGTTTGTGTCTGATGCTGCTGAATATCAAGGTAAGAAGGTTAATCTTGGTAAACCATTCAGAACTCCTGATGGTCCTAAAAAATTCTCTGTATATGTCAAAAACGATAAAGGGAATGTAGTAAAAGTAAACTTTGGTGATCCAAATATGAAAATTAAAAAGAGCAACCCAGAACGTCGTAGAAGTTTTAGGGCAAGACATAACTGCGACAATCCAGGTCCACGCTGGAAAGCAAGATACTGGTCATGTAAGGCCTGGTAAAAAGTAAATGTTTTCGTAGAGAGTAAAAACAAAGAAATCAAATCAAATGAATTTAAATCTTGCTCTGAAATATAAAAAAATTAGAGAGCTTACATACGATTCTGTTGTAACAGAAAAACCAATGAGCAATCTAGTAGATTTTGACTACAAAAAAATATTGCAACCCCCACCATCTAATACTAGTCAGATCGTCCAAAAAGAATTGAAATTTATCTACGAGCAAACTTCTAGAAGAACTAACGATGACTATGATCTTATTTTTAGAATAGACGAAGATATAGATAGTTTTTATATTAGGCTTTTGAAATCATATAAACTTGAATATCCCGAAAGATATATCAATTTATTCTATGATGTTGTAGAGCCGATTTTATTGAATACTAAAAGCTACTGGAATAGAGCAAGACCAGTACAATTAGCTGAGTTATACAATATTGATATAGAAAGAATAACAACAGACACTATTCATACAGCAGCTTATCCCTCTGGACATACGGTGTATAGTAGACTAGTACGAAATATTTTGGGTGATTTGCATCCCAATTTATCCAAAAACTTTGACGCAATCGTAGAACAAACAGCAAAGGCCAGGATTAAACAAGGCGTTCATTATCCGAGTGATAATGTTGCCTCTTTTGTTTTTTCTGACTATGTATATGGTAAATTGCAACCAAAACTAAAAAAATATATGCAAGAATAAAGGATACAACACATGCCGTGCAATCATTACATTTACAGGAATTCTAGTACTGGTGCTTTTTACGTTGCTAGATCAGGAACAGACTTTTTCCTATATTCAGATTGCGGAACCGGAGTTTGTCCCATATGTGACACTTGTTCTCTGGAAGATACAGTATGTAAATGTTTTGATCTAGAAGTACAAAGCAACATTACATTAATGGGAAGCGCACCAACGACACCACCTACCAGTGGTTACTTTTTACCTAGATATGCTACTGTTACTATAGGAGGAAGTGATGTTGCAACAGCATCGGTAGAATGGGAGATTTGGAGTCCTTCTGGAGTCTGCGATTCAGGTGTCGAACCATTTGGTGACCCAGGAACAATTGTTTATCATCCACTTTCTACTGGTATGACTGTTACTTGTGCTGGCGGTTCTTTTAATACTGGAGGAACCTTAGAAATAGAATGGAATGGGGCTGGATGGGACTATGATTGGAGATATAGTGTTAATGATTGCGGAGGAGGAAATGGTATTGGATGTGATGGTGGTACACTAGCATTAAACGCACCATTACAAGTAAGATACAGAAGAGCATACGATGATTTTATTACATCAGAGACCCAATACTGGATTGTACAAGAAAATTGTGATTTTGGTGCTGGTGGATATGGCAACAATGTGACATTATCAGTTGCTTTTCATCCAACATGTAGACCACCGGAAACCGGAACATATTGTAATTGCATTGATGGAAGTTATAATGTAATAGATATTTCTACACTAGACACTTACAATGCCCCACAAGAATCTGGCGTTGACTGTTGTGGCAAACCTATTGATATTGATACAAACTGCGGTGATGTTGGATCTATGACTTCCTGGGTTCTTTACTATGCTCCGTACACAAATACTGTTCCAGTGATTAGTGGAATAGCTTATGACACTATCAATATTACAGATGGTGCTGGTGTAGAAGTTATTGAGTTAAGAACATTCTCAACACAATCAGAAGCAAGAACATGGGTATGCAACTATCTCAAGTTTGCAACAGTTGGTAACAATTGGCCAACTGATCCCAATGACTTAGAATATAACTGGCCATATAACGACTTGTATTTTAATGCTTGTGCTGGTACAGAAGGCTCTATCAATCTGGTCCCATGTTAAAAAAGGGGAAAATGAATGAGACATCATGAAATTTTAAAAGGTATCGAAGAAGCCATTAATTCAAAAGCATATATCAATGCTCCGATAAGAATGCCTTTGCAGGAACTTGTTGGTGAAGACGATGATGAAATGATGATTTCTCCAGAAAAAATGAAAAACGAGGCTCCAGAACAAGAAATGGTGGAGTATAAAGAAGATTTTTATAATATGAGCGTTGGATCTCTTCGTGCTATTATGATGCATTCGTCTGCTATTCTAAATAATCTTGAAAATCCCCAGGTAAAAGAAAACTTGACAGAGAGCTGGTTACAGGGTAAAATAGCAATAACAGAGGACTACATGAGAACAATTCACGATTTTATCATGTTCGTCTCTGAGTCTGCCGATACTATATCAGCAGGAGATAAGCCTGGACTATGGGACAATATCAGAAAGAAAAAAGAGCGAGAAGGCAAAAAATACAAGCCAGCGAAACCTGGTGATCCTGATAGACCAGATCCAAAACAATGGAAAAAGTTAACTAAATAAACTATTGTAAATAAAATCAAGTTTTTTCGTTCTTGGATGATGCAATAGGCAGAGCAAAACGATTATTTTTAGGAATTTTATTAGGAAACAAGGAGATAAGAAATATGCGTTTAGAGTCTGTTGGTAAGTACAAAATTGATTACAAGGACCATGAGGATATTTCGTTCGAAAGTTTGTCGGACTACATTACACTCGCTAAAAAAATCATTGCCAAAAATGCTAAATGGCTTTTGAAAGATGAAGACGCTATTAGTAGTGTTGCTCACTGTATTATGATGGCAGATTGGAGATACGACGAGAATAATAATCTAGGAAAAGATAGACCGAATAAAACATTATACTCATATCGTAACCAATGTGGCATTTGGGGAATTAAAACATATCTAACCAAAAAGAGCAAGAAAGTATTTCCTACATGCTCTTTGGATTATCAAAATCAGATCAGTGGAAATAATGTTCACAATATTATTCAAGACAAAAAATCAAGAACACCACTGGAAGAACTTGAAAATGAAGAGTGTTCAGAAAACACGAGAACATTTATTGATAAAATTCTAAATTCTGACGAAATTTCAAAGAAGCAACAAGAATTTATCAAACTTTATTATCTTGAAAATTATACCTACGAAAGAATTGCTAAGTTGCATGGTCTCAGAAGAGAAAGTGTTAGGCAGTCTATTATTAGGGCTTTGAAAGTTCTTAAGGAGAATTATGTAAATGAAAGTTAAAGCAAATATAGTTGTATTGTCGGTTGACTACCAGTCTGGTAAAACTTATATCTTATCACAAACAGATACAAAAATAAGTATTCCAAAGATTACTATCACAAATGACAACAAAACGACGCTCAACAAAGATATCAACAATCAGATAATGGAGTATTTACCCAAGGTAAATGAACTTGAACTAATACAACAAATCATAACACATCATCATACTGGATTAGATGAGCGTGAAGATGAAATGAATATGATATTCGGATTCCTAGTAACCCACGTTCCTTCTACAGAAGATGTCTATTGGATAGAATTAGATTGGAGAAAAGAAAACGAACTAAATGAAGTACTATTTGAAGTTGTTCAGAGGTTAAAATAATGATAGAAAAGATTAAGAAAATTTATAAAGACTATGTAAAGAAAAAAAGGGAACAAAAAGAAATATTAAATCTAATTTCTCCAACAGAGAATTATATTAGTTTTGTTTCTGAAAACGATGAGGTTTTAATTAGGATCAGTGTTCAAAATATTAACGATAAAGAGGCAAAGAAATTTGGAGAAACACTGTATTGTCTTTCTAATGCTATGTATGTGACTGAAACTATAGAGATCTTAAAAGATTTACAAAATCAAGATCATGAGAGAGCATTATTTGTAGCGGGTGCGATGAAGAGATGGCAAGAGCTGATTGCTAAATCTGAAGAAATTGACTATAATAATGTAAATGCCCCAGTTGTTTCTCCAAGAGCCTTTATGAAAAGAGACATTCATGAACAACCACCACAACAGTGAACCATTACTTGTTTGGGAAAAGTGGATAGATCCATTTGGGCAGGCTTTAGACGATGCTAAATGGACTGATTATGAGAATGAGATTGATGATTTAGAAGATGTAGAATTTCTAGACGAAGAAATTCCTATATCAGAAAAACCGATTAGGGCCATAGCAACCCCAATGGGCATTATTCCCTATAACGAGTTCACCGCTCCTGCCCATATCTTTAATTTTTGGGTTGCTCATACTAATTTTAACATTAGCCCTAAAATAGGCCGAATAATTGAAGAGTCTGAAGGTGTTGAAATATTAGATATTTTTACCAGATATCGTTTTAGAATTGGTATTGGTAAATGTTTTAATGACAGTGAGACTATGAAGCAAATCAACGACAATATATACAAAACATTAAGCTAGGACGCTTTAAATGAATAAACAAGATATATTAAATGATTTTCATGATTATTCAGCGAGCATAAAAAATAGAGAAATATTCTTACATAATTACTATCCAGACCATGAAGGCAATGAGGGTGTGGAATATAAGATGGGTAATGTTTTTTTGAAGAATTTAAGAGCCTTAAATATATCGTCTAATAAAAACATATTAATTCATCTTTACAGCATAGGAGGAGAGTGGAATGATTGTATGGCAATATATGATGCCATTCATTTTTCTAACTCTTACATTACAATGCTGTCTTATGGACAAACAGAATCGGCCAGTACCATTATACTGCAAGCGGCATCAACAAGAGTATTGATGCCCAATTCTTATTTTATGGTTCATTATGGAACAAGCGGATATGTTGGTCAGTATCAGAATGTACAAAACTGGAGTAAGTACGAAGCGTATATTTGCGACATAATGATGACAATTTATGCAGAGAGATGCGTAGAAGGAAAATTTTTCAAATCAAAAAAATATAGTGTTGATAAAGTTAAAAAGTATCTATATAGTAAGCTTAAAAGTGGAGATTGGTACTTAACTCCGGAAGAAGCTGTGCATTATGGTTTCGCTGACGGTGTATTAGGAGATAGACAATATGCAAGTCTAGAATCACTACTACAAGAATAAAGCCCATGCACATAGACTTCGCTATAACAGATACAGATCTAAACGAAAAACAAGCAAAACAATATATAGCTGAAGCTATCAAACATAATGTCAACAGCATTTCAATGCCGTATTATCTATTGAAGTCTTGTAGCAAATCTTTACTTTCCTCAAAGCAGATAGATATTTCATGTTTTGTTGATTTTCCTCTTGGGATCAGTGATATTGAGACAAGAAAACTAGCGACCAAAAATGCTATAATGGCAGGCGCAAACACAATAGATATTGCGATGCCACAAAATTTAGCAGCAAATAGAAAATACGATAAAATCAGAGAAGATGTCAAAAACATCAAAGAAATATGCGATCCGATCGACGTAAAGATCAGATATATACTAGAATATCGTATCTTTGATCACAGATGTTTAAAAAAAATTTGCGAGATATTTGATGAAAATAATATATTTTACGCTTTTCCTTCTACTGGATTTTTTTTGGATAATTTAGCAGATAATCTGATAGCCTCGTCCTTTCTGCACCAGAACTCTAAAGAACTAAATATCATTTCTAGCGGAAATATATGGACGAATAATCATTTCGATATTTTGATTAGATCTGGCGTACATGGATTAAGGACGTTTTCTCCCCACATAATAAAAAAATTTAGAAATTACACTGGCGGATAAGTAAAAATCTTTATTGCGGTGTATAAAATTCATAGCTCAGTTTTCTACCCGAACATTATGGAGTATTATACTATGGCGACAGTACAAATTGACGGCTCTTCAGCCGTAACATTAACATCAACCGTGAATAACGGTGGTGTTATGAAAGCAAATGGTGGGGATGTAACAGGCGCTTTACTATCTACAAATGCCACAGCAAGTGAAGATGTAGGCGTTTTCGCTTCCGTAGTAGTGAGCGGAGTTAATACAGATGGAGTGGTATCCGGTGGTGAGTTTGCACATAATCACCAACAACCAATTAGTTTTCTAATGACCGCTGAACTTGGTGGAGTGGCCAATACAGCCCTCAATTCACCAGCAGATATTAATGCCTATGTTAGAAATCCTGCCCCTCTAGAAGTTCTTCGTACTCGTAGACTTACAACTGCTATCAGAGCAGGAGAATGGAATATCTACACAGGCGACTGGGGAACCGACCCAACAGTTGCCGTTGACTCTTGGTGGAGTATTACCGCTGGTAGTGGAGTTTCAGACGTTCCAGATACAGCCGCTACTCCTTCACAAGATGTTCCGGGATATCTCCACTTTATTGCTCCTAGTATGAATACTGTAACAAATACTACATACAAACCAAGAACTCTTGGTTAATAATTTAAAACTATTATTTTTGTAATTGTAAATAACATCATAAAAGGGCCATTAAGCTAATTTATATTGGTGCGATGGCCTTTTACTTGAAAGGTTTATTCAATGAATGAGAATATTTCAGCTTTTTGGCAAAGCGTTGCTACTACTGCTGTTGGTATTATTATTACATTGATAGGTTTTTGGGCTAGTGTTATTAGACACATGGCAACAAAACAAGACGTTTGCGAAATGATCGAAACTCGAAGTCCATATGTTAACGATAGAAATTATATCATGGAAAGATTAGCGGTCAATAAAGAAATTCAAGGGCAGTTATCAACAACATTACAAAATACTTGTGAAGTAATGAACGATCTAAAAGTTCAAATAGCAACACTGGGCAAAACTTTAGAAGCACTCGAAAAACGTATGGAAGACTAAAGGGGTTAAATTATGGCAAATGATATTGCAGTTGCGGTTAGTGGTCAACCAATTAAAAATCGTACTATAGTAGTAGGGGTTACTGTTACTGGACAGTATCTTACTCAAGATTTTTATGTAACCAATAATCCCACCATCGAACAGATTCAAGATAAGTACGATGATAGATTTGATGAGCCTAGATATTACACAGGTGACACTATTAATTAACGGTGTATTAGAATATGAAACCGAACTATAGAACAAGTGAATTTTGGTTTACATTAGTTAGTTTTATTATAAGCGGTTTGTTCTTAACTGGAATTATTACTGATAGCGACACAAAAGAGGAATTAATAGATGTTATCACGCATTCTGTAGAAAGTTGTATTTTAATCGGTGGACAATTGACCATACTTTATAGATACATTAACAACAGAAAAGAAGAAAAGGTAGAATACGAAAGAACAAAAAGACAAGATAGAGAATATTTGGAAGAAGAGCTGGAAGATTATGTTGGAATAGATGATGAAATAATTAATATTAATACAGCAGGTGTTGGGGAATTAATTAAACTTCCACATATAGGCCCAGCAACCGCTAAGAAAATTTTGGATTATCGTCAAAAGAACGGTAAATTTTTACACAAAGAAGAATTGATAAGAATTGGTGGCGTAGGAAAAAACACTTACCAGGACATAAAAGAGCACATAGAATTATGACAGACAGCGAACAACTAATAACGCAAGAAGTAAACAAATTAACAATAACCACACAAAAATCTCTTAGTCATCTAAAAACCATAGCAATTGATGAGGCATGGAAGTTGCTTCAGATAGCAACAGCAACTATTATACAAATAATAGAAAGCATAGGAAAAGACTTAGCTGGTCCAGATAAGAAAAAATTAGCTATGGATCTAATCAGCAATTTCTATGACAAGGTTTTTATCGTTATCGACATACCTTATGTTCCAAATGCGCTAGAAGGCTATATGCACAAATATGTCAAGCGGTTTTTAATGATTTTAGTTGGCTCAACTATAGATAGTATGGTTACAATTTTCAGAAATACAGGAGTTTTCTTAAAGAAACAACAGGAGTTATAAAATGAACTATTCACAAAGTTTTGAGGAGTTTTCTTCAGGATTAGGTCCAACAGATTTAGCTTTATATGCAGGGATAGGGGTAGTTCTATTCATTCTATTTAAAGATAAGATGTCACCAGTACAACAATTCCTACTAGAAACGTTTAACTCTGCAAAAGAAAGTGTTGTCGATTTTACTAAACCAAACGAAACAGTTGTGGTTAAAGTTCCAGTTCCATCAACACCAAAAGTTACGGAGAAAACTATTCCTAATGATCCTAATGGTGTGTTCTTTCAGTTAGTTGCTTCGTGGAAGAAAACTAGAGACCTATCAGAAGAATATAAGTGTGATGAAGCAACACAAAAATTAGACGAAGTTTTCCAATATTTGTCCCCAACCGTATGCAACAAGGAGAGCGTTAATGAATAATAAAGTAGTTTTAGCAGTCGGGGCTGCACTAATTGCTGTTGGTATATTTAAGCCAGACCTATCAAATCTATTTCCTGGCGGCGAAAATACTCCAGTTGTAGTTACTCCAGATTTAGATTTTACTGAGCCGACCGATCCGTCTTTATTGGCAAAGGCAGACGAAGTAACTGCTGTTCTAAAAGCTGGTGGGGATAATAGAAAGGTTGATGGAATGGCACTAGCTCGTTTATACAAAGATATTGCAACATTAATTTCTCTAGACCAAGAAAATGCAGTTGTAAAAACCACAAGCGAAATTAGAGAAGTTAATAGTGTTGCCGGTACTCTTATGAATCTACAACTAAAAGGTAGATATGAAAACCTAGCATCAACAGCAAAGGAACTTGTTGTTAGTGTTTTAGGTGATGATGTTGCTACTCTTAACGAAGAGAATAGAGAAAAAGCTGTGGCTGCATTTGAAGCACTGGCGTGGGGTTGTTATATGGGGGCTAAATAATGGCTAGATTATCACCTAATGGTTTATATGAAGAATACCGTAAAGGTTTACAAGGATGCTTATGGGAAGAGCATGTATTTGAAGAACTTATTGACATGTCCAAATATCCATATTTTGGAGATGGGGCATCAAAGATTGTAGGAAGCGGTAAAGACAAACTATCTCTTCCTTTTAAATCTGTTCTCGATTTTGATAATAAAGCATATACAGAACGACAAACTACAGGGGATTGTGTAAGCCACTCAACTCGCAATGCTGTGGACCTAACCCGTGCTGTAGAAATTGCAGTAAAAGGAGAGAGGGAAGGCTGGCATTATCGTGGTGCTACAGAGGCTATTTATGGTGCTCGTGGTCATGGTGGCCAAGGAATGAGTTGTGCTAGAGCAGCAACATTCGTTAGTAAAACAGGTGGTGTTCTACTTCGTAAAAATTATCCTGGTGTTGCTGATTTTAGCAAATACAACGGCAGCATGGGCGCTAGTTGGGGAGCAAGAGGTCTTCCAGATAAGGTTATAGACGAAGCCAATGATCATCAAGTTAGAACAGTATCCCTTATTACTACTGTAGAAGAAGCAAGAGATGCTCTTGCTAATGGTTATGGAATTAGTGTATGTTCTGGATATGGATTTTCTAATACTAGAGACTCTAAAGGTATTGCAAGAAAAAGCGGCTCCTGGGCACATGCGATGGCCTGGGTGGCTTGTGATGATACCCATGAGAGATTTAAAGAAACATTATTTTTAGTTCAAAATAGTTGGGGTAAATGGAATAGTGGACCAAAAGTTCACGACCAACCAGACGGAAGTTTTTGGATTAGAGAAAAAGATGCTGCTGGAATGTTAAGCGGTAGAGGAGCCTATGCTTTTAGTAATGTGAATGGATTCCCTCCACAAAAACTACCAGACTACGGTTTTGTAGATTATCTATAAAGAGGAATATATGAGAATTGTAGATAAAATAGCACTTAATAGACTTATAGCGATTATTGCAGATTTCATATTGAAACTAATAAAAATAGTCTCACCTAAGTCTGTAGAAGATGTAGAAATAGACATTAAACCTGACAAAAGAAAAATATTCCCAATCTTTAGAAGGAA
>Ga0208645_1001537_pt1 | contig 19931 bp, 34 predicted proteins | sample VirMetDEL_Sep_01_FD_184519 | JGI IMG/M metagenome (GOLD analysis project Ga0208645, IMG submission 184519) | Aqueous microbial communities from the Delaware River and Bay under freshwater to marine salinity gradient to study organic matter... | ecosystem: Environmental > Aquatic > Marine >... | reverse complement strand
CAGGAGGAAATTAACTATGAGTAAACATATTCGTGTGAAGATAACGTGCGAGATTGAGTTTGACTTGATGGATCTACATGAGAATGTAGCGTATGAGATTCGTGAGGCTGAAGGACTCGATGAGTTCGATGCTATCGAAGATGAACACATCATCCGCTACATTGAGTGTCAGGATGTGGATGAGATGAATGATGTATTCGGCATCGTAGATGCTAACATCGAGGAGGTAATTGTAGAATGAAAAGTAGATACAAAATTGCTGTGGCTTCGTACCACACATTCTATGTAGATAACTGTGACTCTGTCAGTGATGCCACTGACATTGTCATAGACAAGCTACGATCTGTCGCTGACAGTGATGCGTCTGACAGTATGTCACTCGCTGATTGTGAAACAACAGTTGACTACGCTGTTTGTTTAGATTAAATTTTAAGTACAAAACATACATTTGCAATAGGAGCAAACAAACATGAGTGCATTTCAAAACTTTGATTCAATGGTATCCCTTCCTGCTGAATTGGATTTCGATCCAGTGCGTGAGCCAGTGTACCGTAAAGGTGTGCAAGTCCCCGATCAGTTCTGGATTGTGAACCCTAACACTGGAAAGCTTATTTCCAATAAGCCTTCAGGCAAGAACCATAACCCTGTGAACTACACACATATGTGGGATCCCTACTGTGCAGGTATCAATGCATCTGGCATTGACACATCTGATCTGCAGATCAGGTTCAACATTGCTGATCAAGGTGCGGCATTCTCTGCTGAGATCATCTTCAAGAACTACGACTACGAACGTATCGTCGGTGAAGCTACGCAGATGAAGATGCGTATCGTTGACTCACACGATCAGTCATTCCGCCGTGACATTCGCTGTATGCTCATGCGTCTTGCATGTACCAATGGCATGGTCACTGTCGGTGAGAATCTCTCGATCAAGCAGAAGCACACCATGCTCTCAGATCCGGAGAAGCTCGGTGCTGTCGTTGCTGAGTACCCATCTCGCCTCGAAGACGAGGCTCACCTGTACAAGCAGATGATGTCCACTAGAGTGGACAAAGATACTGCTGTCCAGTTTTGCCGTGATCATGTCGCAACCTACCGTCTTGCTTCAGGCATCAAGGTCAATGAGAAGACAGTCGAGGAGTTCGCTCGTATCTGGAATCAGTATTCACCTCTCGGTGATACAGGCTACCGCCTGTACAACGTGATGACTCACATCGGTACTCACGTCACTGGGCGTGAAGGTACTGACCTTGCTCGTAAGCAGATCCGCATTGAAGATCGAGTCGCTGAGATTGTACAGCGTCCTGCCTTCAAGCAGATCGTAGGTCTTGCCGCATAATTTCAATAGGATCTATGGGGGTATTGCATGGTTCAGGTAGGTAGGTATTACCTGACCCTGTTTACCCCCGTAGTACCCACTGAAAACAGCCTTAACGAAGAGGAAATAAACTATGACTACACAAACTAAAACAGTTGACATGACTCCATCGTGGGAGACAGCCGCATCCATCTATTGCATGGTGCTTGAGAATCCAGATGCTGATGCGTCAGCGAAGGAAGATGCACGTGCTGATCTGATTCGCTTAGGTCAGTTCGTTGACAGGCTACATGCTGAGCGTAAGAAAGCTGAGCAGTGGTCTACCATCCAAGAAATACGAGAGGGTAATGACGATGAGTAATCAAACTGATCTTGAGATGATCGAGATAGCATTCGATGTGCTTGAGGCTATGGACGTACAGCATGAGTTCGAGGACTTCTGTGTCGTCCATGTGCCTAAAGATGTCATGGATATGTGGAACAGAGCGCAAGAGGAGAAAGCCAATGGCTAAGTACACAGTACTTAAATCATATGATGTCATAGAGATACATCAGGTAGAGGCAGACAATGAGGAGGCGGCCATCGAGGCCGCTTGGAAGTCAGTTGATCCTGTGCGTGTATTCGATGGCCCGTATGATGACACAGTATCCGTATCGGAGGGATGGGAACATGAGTAATTTAACACAAGACCAAGTCCTTAACATGATTGTTGAGGCACAGAATTTAATCGAACGTGGCTATGAGATCATCAATGACACTGGCGATTATGAACATGAGGATCTCGACAAGTGTGCGTCACTGGCGTGTGACTTGATCGAGCGATTGCAAATTGCGTACAAATACATTCACAAACTGGGGTAAAGAACATGGCGATTAAATATTACAACGATGAAGAAATCATCGAGATGATCCAAGAAGCTTTAATTAATTCTACAGAGGCAGAACAGATTGTTAGCCTAGTAGAGGAACGCTTTAAGCAGAAAGATCAACAGCGTGAGTACATCAATGCTCGCCTCAACGAGGCGGCTAACATCATCGGACACAACACAATCTCGGAGTGCATGGCGTATGAGTAAGAGTATCGTAGCTGATTTCTTTAAATCAAAATGGTCTGAAGAAAGCATTAATGCAAAGCTCGAAGAAGCTTTGACCCTGCTTGTAGAGCACAAAGGCGTGAGCAAAGCGAACGCTAATAAGCTACGCAAGGAAGCAAAGGAGTTACTGAAACTATGAAAGATAAACCACGTTACGTTCAGCAGATACAACGTGGGGGCAGAATGCGGTGGCGTTACAACCCACCGCAGGATGCTGTCGATGCAGGTATCGTGCCTCGCACGTACCTGTCTGACAGGAAAGAGACTGCCTTCAATGAAGCTGAGCGATTCAATCGCACACTCGATGCATGGCGTGATGAGACCATGGCTCAGACCATGGAACAAAAGAGCGTCAACGATCCAGTGACTGTCAATCAACTGATACTCTCGTATCAGAAATCCCTTGATTATCAAAAGCTTAAAGATGAAACCAAAAAGATTTATAGCTATCAGCTAGGGTTGATCAATCTGTTTGAGTTGAAAGGCAGGATGCTCGGTAGTTATCAGATCAACAAACTGACACAGCCGATGTGTCAGCAAGTCTATGAGTCTCTCTGTCAGCGGGGTATCCCCTTCGCTAACCGTGTGCTTGCGGCTGTGCGTAAGGTGTACTCATGGGGTGCGAAGTTCGGCCATGTCGAACGTAACCCATGGAAGGACATGGATACGTATGCGGAAGAGTCACGCAAGGTAGTGTGGTCACACGACCATGTACAACAGTACCTACAAACTGCGTACTCAGACTTCGGTACTCGATCACTCGGACTCATCGTGCACATGGCATACGAGTGGGCACAGCGTGTCGGTGACATGCGTGAGTTGACATGGGATTCTATCGATCTTGCCAACGGCAAGCTCTACTTGATCCAGTCAAAGCGTAGGGCACAGGTGAAGATACCTATCAGCGATGACCTACTTGCAGTATTGCGTCAGCAGTATGATGACTTCGGTTGGCAGACGTATGTCGCACCGAATGTCAATGCGAGAGAAGCCAACGGCTTCAAGCCATACAGTGTGTACTCACTCAGCCATGCGGCCAGACGTTTAATTAAAAAAGCTGGTTTGCCTGCGGAGCTACGCATCTCAGACCTACGGAGAACGGCTACAACGGAAATGGTTGAAGCTGGTGTAGGTATGGCTCAGATCATGTCAGTCACCGGACATGCGAACCCACAGAGCGTCAAGCCATACATGAAGAACACATTGACAAGTGCGACACATGCATGTACGCTCCGCTCAGCACACCGGCAAGAGGTACATATACATGATTGAACTGGTGATCATTCTTTTAATTGTAACAATGTAAGTGAGGCATAGGTTATGTCGAAGCTATCTGATTTCATCGACACATTAGATCTTGATGTCGATGCAACGTACAGGTGTGACTGCCCCGTTTGCGGGGGCAGGAACACGTTCACAGTAACTAACGATATGGGTGCTTTACTGTATAACTGCTACAAGGCAGGATGTACCGTCCATGGTGCGAAGCAAACGAACATTGATGCGAACATGATCAGGAGTTTGCTTATGAAAGCGCACGAGGTAAGTGACTCGATGGAAACTCATCTGAAGGATGAGTTCGTGATGCCTCCATACATATCACCGATGAAACCTGATGAACCTAATCTGCGTAACTTCATGATCAAATGGAACATCAGTTCTGATGATGTGTTCTACGATGTCCGGCAAGATCGTGTGGTATTCCCAATACACACACTCGATGGTGTACTTGTAGATGCCGTAGGTAGATCGGTCTTCAATGTACAACCTAAGTGGCTACGCTATGGTGCATCCCCCGTACCTTACGTTCATGGCAAAGGTAAGACAGCCGTGATTGTTGAAGATGCAATCAGTGCGTACGTGATTGCGGAATACTTCCCTAACCTGACAGGTGTTGCATTATTAGGTACACAACTGACTGATTTTCACAAGTGGTACATCGGTTGCTTCTGGCCTGACAGTGTCTGTGTTGCACTCGATCCTGACGCTCGAAATAAAACCCTCAGTATTATCAAGGAGTTACGTCCTCTTGTTAAGACTGTTCAAGGATTGAACATCAAAGATGATTTAAAGTACATGCTCGAAGAGGATGTAGAATTGCTGGAGAAGATCGCATGAGTGATGATCAAAAGAAGTGCGGCACATGTGGTGCTGTCGCCGTAGTCAAAGAGCGGGATGCTTTCTATTTATGCGCCAAATGCTGGCTTAAAGTGAACAAACGAGGACATAGATCTCATGAGCAAAGTACCTTACGTTGAACGTCCCATGTTGTGGCAGGGTGATGGCATTGGATTAACTGGTGAGTGCGCTTACTTGTGGGCTTTGTTCCTAGCGAACGAAGCTGACATGGCGGATGACACCTTTGAGTATTCCAAGTGGAAGTCGATGGCTGATGACCTTGCACCTAGGCAGGGCAAGCCTGTGCCTGCCGCTGTGTACTACTCCGATCTAGAAGAAGCGATAAAGAAGTACAACGTGCGTGAGTACGTGTATCCCGGCAGTGATCCACAGGAATGATGTAAATATGCATCATTCGTGTAGACCTATGCACATAAAAATGGGAATACATTACATAAAATGTAATTATCTATGCATAGTATTCCTATGCAAAGGAGAGAACACATGAACTATTTAGAAATTCTAAACTTGATTGAGCGTAACTACAAAATTGATGGCGATTGGGTATATGAGAAAGGTAAGTCCCAAGAGATAAAGATAATTAAAGCTCTGTTAGAGAAATACACCAAAGTTCGTGATGATCTTTTAGAGTTGATGGAGCAACAGGAAAAGAACACATGAAACCAATGAAGATCATTGAGTTCTGGGTAACCAGTTACAGGAGTGATCGCAAAGCCTTCTGGCTTGAACTGGTAGGCTTCGTGTTCACAGTAGCGGCAAGCATGTACCTAGCAATCAATGCGAGTGCACCAGACATGACAGTAGTGTACCCAGTCTCTCTTGTAGGTGTGATTGCTCAGGTGTATGCTAGCTACCGTAGAGGTGCGGCATGGGTCTTATTACTCACATCGTACTTCGTATGCATTAATGTGTTCGGCTTTGGCCGTGCAATGGGTTGGTATTAAAGGAGAGTGTAATGAAACTCATTGATTTCTTGAGTGAGATTGAAGTTGATGAAAACAGTTTGCGAGATACACTGAGTGAATTGTTAGACAGCGTACTTATAGCTGAGCTACGTGAGTTTCGTGAACGTAGAATAGATGACTACCTATCTGTGAAGGATGGTGCGTCAAAAAATATCTATGTGCATGGTGATCTTGAGCAGGATGCATTTGAGATTAGCAGACGTATTGAATCTGTTGACATGATCTTAGATGAGTACACTGTAGACCATGAGCCATTCGACTTTGAATCAGTTGAGTGGTGGGATGATAAGGAGGGACTCAATGACTGACGTAGAAGATGAAATATATTTCAATGAATTGTTTTCTCGGTTGTACTTCCGGGACAAGGCAATACTTTACGCAAAAGAAGTTTTAGGACTTTCATGCAAAGAGATTATTGAACGCAGAGATGAGCTTGGTGTATCGCCTTGGGCTACTCGTAGGCACAGGGTCGATTCAGAATACAAACAAGCACTTAAAAACTTTAGGAATCTTGTTAAGATAGATAATGGCGAACCTGTATCACAACATGATTTAAGGCGTGGTTCAGTGCAGTCGTTTTACTGGGAGAAAAACCAATGACTAAACATTGGCGTGACTCAATGAATGAGCGCAATCAGGACTGGATCAACAGTCGTGAGAAACCAAAAGAAATTGTAACTAAAGTTCCAAGCAAAGCGTATCGTGATAACTGGGACAGAATCTTTGGCGGAGATAAGAATGGAACTACCCATACTGAAGAGTCTACTAAATAAAGAATTTTATACTGAGTATCGAGGGGCAACGATACCCTCAAAGCTTTTCAGTAAAGACAATGCAAAGATCAAGACCATGATCGATGAGGCGATGCGCAAGTACAATCGTGACTTGACCGTAGATGAAATCGAAGGTCTCTTCTTTGCATCTGATCCGTCCATGACCACAGCACAAGAACATCAATACCAGATGACATTCAGTAAGATGCGTAAGGAAATTGATGTAGGACAGGATGTCGCTCAGGATATTCTATCCTCGCTCTATCGGCATTACTTAGGTGAGGAGATAGCCAACATCGGTTGGCAGTATGTGAACGGTACAAACGATTCACTTGAGCCGTTACGTCACATGCTTGATAACTATCGTGATGATTTCATCCCTGACATCAGTGTCGAGTGGGATGACATTAGTATTGAGAACATCCTCGCCAAGGATGATGAGGAAGCGAAGTGGGTATTTAACCTACCACCTCTCGCTGACAGGGTAGCTGGTGTGAACGCAGGGCACCTGATCATTGGAGGTGCAAGACCTAACACAGGTAAGACTTCTTTCCATGCGTCATTAATCGCAGGGCCAAATGGATTTGCTGAGCAAGGGGCGAAGTGCATTATCTTGTGTAACGAAGAGGCGACACACCGTGTTGCTCGCCGCTACCTGACAGCGGCTAGTGGTATGCACATAGCGGAGGTTCGTAAGAACCCCCGGATGGCACAGCAAAGATACGCACGTGTACGTGATAACATTGTAATTAAAGATGTGACTGGCAAGGACATGCATTGGGTTGAGGCTGTGTGTAAAACATACAAGCCTGACATTGTCGTGCTAGACATGGGCGATAAGTTCGCAGGTAGTGGGTTCACTACTCAACATGAGGCACTGAAGGCGTGTGCTATCCATGCTCGTCAGATAGCTAAGGAGTACGGCTGTGCTCTCTTCTATATGTCTCAGTTATCTGCTGATGCTGAGAACAAGATTGTGCTTGATCAATCCATGATGGAAGGCAGTAAGACTGGTAAGGCATCTGAGGCTGACCTCATGTTGTTGATCAGCAAGAACCGTCCTGTCGAAGGAGAAGAGGAACAGGACTACGAGCGTCACATTAACATTGCTAAGAACAAGCTTACAGGTTGGCATGGTATTCTGACATGTCAGTTAAACTATCATGTCGGCAGGTACGAAGCATGATAGAAATCAAGGTATCGGATGAGACGTTGCTGGAGGCACGTAAGCAAGCGGTAGAAATGGGTATGCTAAACAATAGCATCACCAGAGGGCAGGGTAATGTTGCAGGATTTGTAGGTGAACTTGTCACTGCAGAGCTACTAGGTGCTACCCAAGAAAACACATACGACTATGATCTTGTTCTGTTGAATGGGGAAACGGTGGATGTCAAAACGAAACGAACTTCTGTAACCCCGTTGCCGCATTATGATTGTAGTGTAGCTAAGCTGAGTGGCCATCAGACATGTGATCACTATGCATTTGTACGTGTTAAAAATGATTACAGTACCGCTTGGTTCTTAGGTATGTTACCAAGATTACAATATTATGACGTGGCTAGGCACATGAAAAAGGGTGATGTAGATCCTGACAATGGATATGTAGTCAAATCAACATGTTACAACTTATCTATCGAAGATTTATGGAAGGTATCTATACATGAAGTTAGTTCTTGACGTAGAGAATACGGTCATCAAGCGTGATGGCAAATTACATCTTGATCCCTTTGAACCTACGAACAGCCTTGTGATGGTAGGTGTGTACCCTGAAGAGGGTGAGCCTAAGCATTACACCTTTGACCACAAAGAATATGATTGTAAGTACGAATATCGTAAGCGTGACTGTGATGAGATCCAAGCGTTGCTCGATGAGACAACGCTCCTGATTGCACATAACGCACCGCATGATCTCATGTGGTTGTGGGAGACAGGCTTTAAGTACGAAGGTAAGATATGGGATACGATGCTCGCTGAGTATGTCCTTCAGCGGGGACAGAAAGAACCTCTATCATTGGAGGCTGTCGCTGAGCGCAGAAATCTGCAGTTTAAAAAGCAGGATACTCTGAAGGAGTACATGAAGCAGGGGTATCAGATCAGCGAGATTCCATACGAGGAGTTAAAGGAGTACCTGTACGCTGACTTACGTACGACCATGTCCTTGTACTATGAACAGGCGTTAGACATGCGAGACGATATGAATCGTGCACTTTCCGGTGTCATTGACCTGACCATGGATACATGCATGGTACTTGCCAACATCTACCGTAACGGTTTCACTGTTGACAGGGACGCACTCGAAGAGGTGCGTATCCAGTTCGAGAATGAACGTACACAGATACAGAATGATCTACAGGTACAAGTAAAGCAATTGATGGGTGATACACCAATCAACTTGAACTCACCAGAACAACTGTCATGGATTGTGTACTCTCGGAAGCCGAAGAATAAGACGCAGTGGGCTAGTGATGCTGATCCATACATGAGTCCTAAAGACTTTAAACGATTCGTCAATGAGTCATCTAATCCAGTACGTAAGACTAAAGCTGAGAAGTGCACAGAGTGTGATGGCAAAGGAAGCTTCTTTAAAGTGAAGAAAGATGGTAATCTTTTTAAGAAGTCTACTCGCTGTTCAACTTGTGTAGGCAGAGGATATGTACTGAAAGATCTGAACCAACTGGCAGGCTTGAAGTTCTCGCCACCGAATGCGAAGTGGCACAGTGCTAATGGATTTAGCACATCGAAAGGAAACTTGGAGTTCTTAGAGCGTGTTGCACACGGTAAAGGGATGGATGAAGCGGCAGAGTTTCTATCTAAAATTCGCAGATTATCTGCTTTGGATAGCTATCTTTCTAGCTTCGTTGATGGTATCAGCACTTTTCTCAAGGGTGATAACCGTCTTCATGTCCGTCTGACACAGCACATGACATCCACTGGCAGGTTCTCAGGGCGTGACCCTAACATGCAGAACATGCCACGTGGTGGTACGTTTCCTGTAAAACGGGTGTTCAAGTCCAGATTTGCAGGAGGCAAGATCATGGAGGCTGACTTCGCTCAGCTAGAGTTTAGGGTGGCGGCGTATCTGTCACAGGATGAGGTAGCAATCAAGGAAGTAACGGAGGGTTTCGATGTCCATTCGTACACCGCTCAAGTCATTTCGGAAGCGGGTCAGGCAACTACAAGGCAGGAGGCGAAAGCACATACATTCGCTCCACTCTACGGAGCAACAGGCTACGGAAGAACACCAGCCGAAGCAAGATACTACGAACACTTCACTGAGAAGTACAGAGGCATTGCAAGATGGCACAGAGAGCTAGCGAAGGAAGTGCTTACACACAAGATGATTACTACGCCAAGTGGCAGACAGTTCTCATTCCCGGATGTGAAGCGCAGACGTGACGGCAGTGTGACTAACTTCACTGCAATTAAGAACTACCCTGTGCAGTCATTCGCTACAGCAGACATCGTACCTACTGTAATGCTACGTATTAATGAGAAACTGAAGCCGATGCAGTCCATGCTAGTGAATAGTGTGCATGATTCAGTTGTCATTGACATCCATCCTGATGAGGAGCAACAAGTAATATCACTTATAAATGATACAAACGCTGAATTAAAATCACTTATAGATGATAAATTTTCTATTGACTTTAATGTGCCTCTTTTACTTGAGGCAAAAATTGGTGTAAACTGGCTAGAACAACAGGAGGTCTAACATGACTACAGAACTAGCAACACTTAACACAGCAAACTTTGCTGAGATGGCAAAAGCCATGGGCATGTCAGCAGACATGGCTAAAGAAACCAAAGCGAAGTCTTCGACTTTGCCTCGACTCCGCATCTGGAATCAGCCAGTCATGGGTCAGGTAGAAGTGAAGGGTAAGCAGAAGAACATGGAAGTTGTTCCTGCCGGTATGTATCGTTTGCAAATGCCAGACGACACTTACATCTACGGCGAGAGTGCGAAGATCCGTGTGTTCGTACAGCGTTTTATGTACAAGCGTTACGATGCTGACGCAAAGAACTATGTCAAGACATTGATGGCTGAAGATCTCAATGGAGATCTGAAGGATAACTTAGGTGGGTTTAACTGCGGCAAGCCTGCTGGTTACATCCAAGACTTCCAAGCCTTGCCTGATGACATGAAGGCACTCATCAAACAAATCAAGCGTGTCCGTGTACTGCTTGGTGAAGTTGAGTTGATCAATGCAGTTGACTCAGAAGGTAATGAAGTTGAATCAACTGCGACTCCATTCATCTGGGAGATTGATAACAAGGATGCCTTCAAGACAATGGGACAGCCGTTCACGATGCTTGCGAAGCAACGTCGTCTACCAGTACAGCACAACATTGAAGTTGGCTCTGAGGAACGTAGCTTACCTACTGGCGCATCATTCTTTTTACCTACTGCGAATGTTGACTTCACAAATCAGATTGATCTCACGGAAGGTGATCAGCAGAAGTTCAGTGACTTCATTGAGTGGATCAACAATTACAATGACTACATTGTCAATGCATGGAATGAAGGATCTGCGAAGCGTCAGGAAGCATCAGACGATGAACTCGTGGCTGACTTCATTGATGTTGAGACGGATGAGGAAGACCTCGCATGAATGTGAATCATTCAGCGGAGGTCAAAGTCTACCGATATCTGGAAGACGTGACTAAGGCAAAGCGTGGTATGTCAGATACCACGATTGCTCGTATCACTCGTGATGTTGAGGAGGCTGTTAAGAAACAGTTTAATCAGAACGAGCGTAAGTTCACGATGCGTATGTCCAACATCGGCAGACCTGTCTGCCAACTGTGGTTCGACAAGAATGACCCGGAGTCCGGCATCGACATGCCTGCTAACTTCCTGATGAACATGATGATTGGTGATATCGTGGAAGCTGTCTTCAAAGGAATATTGACAGAGGCAGGTGTCGAGTTCAGTGATGGATTCAAGTCAACCCTCAAGGTTGGCAAGTATGAGATCGACGGGACACATGACTTGATCCTTGACAGGAGAGTTGATGATATCAAGTCAGCCTCGCCATGGTCATACAAGAACAAGTTCAAAGACTATCAGACACTGAAGGAGCATGACTCCTTCGGTTATGTAGGTCAACTTGCAGGGTATGCCAAAGCCCTCGGCGTTGAGCCGGGTGGCTGGTGGGTAGTCAACAAAGCAAACGGTGAGTTTAAGTACGTATCTGGTTGGGATATGGCTGTCGAGATGGATAACATCTTGGATGAGATCGAAGACAAAGCCAAACAATTAGAAGTGAACAAGTTCAAGCGTTGCTTTGAACCCATTGAAGAAACATTCCGTAAGAAACCAACTGGTAACAAAGTCCTCTCTGAGGAATGTGGTTGGTGTAAGTATCGGTACAAGTGCTGGCCCTCTTTACAGGAGCTACCCTCACTTGCATCACAGGCGAAGGAACCGCCTATTGTTGCATACGTAGAGATAGCTGATGAGTATAAAGAGAAGCAAGGCAAGACAACAAGCGATTAAACATGGATACCGATCAGGACTTGAGCACACTGTGCTTGAGTCTTTGAAAGGTAGAAAGTGCAATGCAAAGTACGAATGTCTAAAGGTTGAGTGGGAAGACTTGAGTTACAGGACGTACACTCCTGACTTCCTCTTACCGAATGGCATCTTGATTGAGACGAAAGGACGCTTCACTCCTGAAGACAGGATGAAGCATCTCTCAATTAAGAAGCAACATCCTCATTTGGATATTCGTTTTGTATTTACAAACAGTCGTGCGAAACTTCGTAAGGGAGCGAAGTCTAGCTATGGTGACTGGTGCACCAAGAATGGATTCCTGTATGCGGACAAGGATGTCCCACAGGAATGGCTTGAAGAAAAGAAAAAACCTGCTAAGGTTTTTCCTACTGAATTCATAGAATTTCCATTAGATAAAATAGTAAGGTAGTTATACACATGTCAGACGAAATCAAAACATCATCATTCGCTATCGTTCTTACGCCTGAGTTTGATGAGAACGGTGATTGGAATAGTTCAGTGACTGCACACATGGAAGAAGAAGTCTTTGACGATCTCGATACAGAAGAGCTTACTCGCATCCGCAGTGTCTGCGGTATGATGGCATCGACATTGACGTTGATGGAGCAGGATGAAGATTTCATGGAGTACGTAAGGGATTACTTCGTCGAGAACTACTCTCGCATGATTGAGCAGTTTATTGAAGATGACGAACAAGTACCTAGCTTCACTCGCAGTGAAGACGGCAAAGTGATACAGTTAAACTTCAACACGAAGACACACGGGAGTGCATGACGATGGCAGTCAAAAAGACAGAGCAGGAGATCCGTGCTAGCATGACACCAGAGGTGACAGCTTTACTGGAGGATATTGTTGATGACGAAATGTATGATGACATCAATAGTCCGGTGCATTACAATCAAGGTGAGATCGAGACAATCGAATACATCGAAGATGTGCTCGGCCCGTACCATGCTTGTATGTACTGTCATGGTAACATTATGAAGTACACAGGCCATCGCCTGTGGACTAAGGGTGATCCAATCAAGAATATGGAGAAGTCCATCTGGTATGCCCAGCGTTGGATCAAGAATGCGAAGAAGTGTGAAGGAATGAACTGGTGAAACACTTAGGTATCAACATCGATCTTGAAAGAGATCGTGACTTAACTGATCAAGCGATTGCTTTGTTACGTGACTATTACATGCTGGAGGAGGAGACATCCCCTCAGCAGGCATTTGCACGTGCGGCTGTCGCATACTGTGAGGGTGACTATGATTTTGCTCAGCGGATTTATGATTATGCTTCTTCTCGTTGGTTCATGTTTGCTAGCCCTGTACTTAGCAATGCGCCTATGCCAGATACTAAACCTAACGGACTACCAATATCATGCTTCCTTACTTATGTCGATGATACTCTCGACAGTCTCATTGAGCATAACTCTGAAGTTGCTTGGTTAAGCGTTAAGGGCGGAGGAGTTGGTGGACATTGGTCTGCTGTTCGTCCTGTATCAGATAAAGCACCGGGAGTAATCCCGTTCATGAAAGTTGTAGATAGTCAGATGACTGCCTACAAACAAGGCAAGACCCGTAAGGGGTCTTACGCCGCTTACCTTGACATATCTCATCCTGAGATTGTTGAGTTCGTGCGATTCAAAGAACCTACTGGTGGTGATGCGAATCGTAAATGTTTTAACTTGTTTAATGCCGTGAACATCACGGACGATTTTATGGAGGCCGTTAAAGATGGCAACACATGGGAACTTAGATGCCCTCACACAGGAGCTATCAGAAGTACAATCCAAGCTAGAGAGTTGTGGCAAAGAATACTTGAGTCTCGTTTCAGAACTGGCTCGCCTTACCTCAACTTTATCGACACAGCAAACCGATCACTCCCAAGTACTCAAGCAAAACTTGGACTACGCATCCATGGGTCTAACCTATGTAACGAGATCCATCTCGCAACTAACACAGACCGTACAGCAGTTTGCTGTCTCTCCTCAGTCAACCTCGAAAAGTACGACGATTGGAGAGACACCGGAATGGTTCAAGACTTGGTGCGACTCTTGGACAACGTCATTAAGTTCTTTATCAGACACGCTCCGGAAGAGCTAGAGAAGGCGAAGTACAGTGCGTACATGGAGCGTTCACTGGGTCTTGGTGCGATGGGCTTCCATGGTCTTCTGCAAAGCAAAGGAATTGCTTGGGAGTCATGGCAAGCGGCTAGCCTCAACTATCAGATCTTTAAAGACATCAAAGCTGAAGCTGTGCTATCGACTATTGACCTCGCCAACGAGCGTGGTGAGGCTCCTGACATGGCGGGTACGGGCCGCAGAAATGCACACCTACTCGCCATTGCACCGAACGCTAATAGTTCTATTATCTGTGGTTGTAGTGCTAGCATTGAGCCTATTAAGTCTAATGCATATACTCACCGCACTCGTGCGGGTGCTCACCTCATCAAGAACAAACACCTAGAAGAGGTACTCAATAAGTATGGAGAAAATACAGACACTACATGGAAAGAAATTATTGCGAATGAAGGCTCAGTACAGCATCTGGAATTCCTCAGCGAGGAAGAACGTAAGGTCTTTCGTACTGCGTTTGAACTTGACCAAGCGTGGGTTGTGGAACATGCGGCCAAGCGTCAGGAATTCATCTGTCAAGGACAAAGTGTTAATGTCTTCTTTCCTGCGGGCAGTCCGAAGCCATACGTCAACTCCGTACACATTAAAGCGTGGAAGGAAGGTCTCAAAGGATTGTACTACCTTCGTACCAATGCCGGTGTGAGTGCTGACAAAGTCGGTGCGTCAGTTGAACGTGTCGCATTAAGAGATTTTCAGAGTGATACTGAGGAGGGTGATGAATGTCTGAGTTGCCAAGGCTAGAGTGCACAATCTGCTCTTGCGATTTTGACATGGAAGAAGAAGGTGGGATTGCCGGTGATATCGGCATCCTCCCTGTACAGTTTTGTCCAACTTGCTTAGTCGGACTTGAAGATATGTTTGATCAGCTACGTGAGGATTTAGGATATGATTATCAAGGGCATACACATGAATGATAACATGAAGCCTGTGGATCGCTTTGATCTAGAAGAGGCTATCATGAATTCATGGCGGACATCGGATGACATCAAGGCTTTGTATAAGTCCGCTGAGCACATGGATGAGGATCAGATGATGAATGCCCTTATGGGACTAGAGATCTTCGCTGAGATGCGCTTTAACGAGCTATGGAATACCTTTGAACAATGCATACAGAATGGAGTATTTAATGACGACGCAAGACGTTCAGACAAAATTGCTAAAGCTTTGGATGAAGCTACTCAAGGCTTCGGTCAAGAACAAATCTAGGAAGATAGCCAAGCTTGAGAGTAAGCTGATTCAATTAGAACTGGAGAAGAAGAAATATGAGCATTGACTTCGATGAAGAGTTCGATCTAGTTAAAGCACTGAGAGAGTCGCAGGCTCTCGAAGCAGTGTCTGAGAATGATGATGGCACATGGACCACAAAAGTGGTTCCCGATTTTTTAGCTAATAAAGCCGCAGATAAAATTAACCAATTAAATCAAGAGATTGCAGATTTAAGGAAACAAGTGAACGATCTTCGGGCACAAAAGTCGCTTGACTAAACTTGATTGCTGAGTATAACTATCCCTCACTCGCCGGGTTCGCCCGGCTTTTTTTCCTTCAACAATAACTGGAGTGGTGTAATGCCCCTACTAGAAGAATCAAAAACTTATAAGCCGTTTCAATATCCATGGGCTGTGGAGTACGCAATCAAATCTGAGAAAGCACATTGGGGTGAATGGGAGGCCAAGCTCCAAGACGATGTTGCTCAGTGGAACAATGGGAAGCTTAGCGATGCCGAAAGAAACCATATCACACAGATCCTTAGACTCTTTACGCAGTCGGATGTGCAAGTTGGAACAAACTACTTGGAGTCTTACATACCTAAATTTAAGAATAACGAAATTCGGGCTATGCTTACTAGCTTTGCTAATCGTGAATTTGTGCATCAGCGTTCTTACGCTTTACTTAATGACACACTAGGGTTGCCAGAAGAAGAGTTCTCAGCATTCCTAGAGTACGAGCAGATGGCAAATAAGATTGAGTTTATGTCTGACTTCGATGTGAACTCTCAGACGGGACTGGCGAAGGCAGTCGCCAGATCTGTAATCAACGAAGGGATGTCTTTATTCAGTGCATTCGTAATGCTTCTCAATTACCAACGCTATGGTAAAATGAAAGGCATGTGTGAAATTGTAGAGTGGAGTATCCGTGATGAGACAATGCATTGCGAAGGCATGGTCAGATTATTTAGAACCTTCTGTGACGAGCATCCACGTATCGTTACGGACAACTTTAAGGCAGATATCTATCAGATGGTCAGGGATGCTGTTGCGCTTGAGGATAAAGTTATTGAACTGGCGTATGAGATGGGTGATCTGGAAGGCTTATCGTCGGACGATGTCAAACACTATATACGCTACATCGCTGACCGTAGACTTATCCAGATGGGCCTCAAAGGAAATTACGGAATTAAAGAAAACCCTCTTCCGTGGGTAGATTGGATTGTTGCAGGTGACTCACACAAGAACTTCTTTGAAGGTGTAGTCACAGATTACAATGCCGCAGGTATGGATGGGGATGATTGGGGGTGGCAAGCCGCATGAGCCAAGATCAAGTTAAGGAAGAATTTGAAAAACTTAACAAGAAGATCAAGGAAATGGAGGCAGTCATCAGACACTTAAAACGGCAGATGCGCAAATAATGCTTGCGTAAATACTTGACATTTGATACAATCCGAATATAACTATACGGAGGAAAGATCAATGTCACAGCTACGCTCTGCCCCTTTAAAGATTCAATTCAAAAAAGGCTACCAAGCGTTTAGGCGTGGATTCACGAAGAACCCATACCAACGTAAGGATGATATTCAGAGTAGGGAATGGGAACGTGGATTTAATGCCGCTTATTTTGATGCATTGACACACAGTCCCACCCGCTAGTCTGTACATCCGTGTAGGCTACATAACCCACAGCCCCTCGCAATGAGGGGCTTTTTGTTTTTATTCAATAATTCTGCCTAAGCCTTCATTAGTTTCTACTGCCCAGTGGAATGCACCAGATTCACTGATGGACATGCCGTTGTACATGTCTGATTCTTTCCACATTTGCTCAAGCAATCTACGTCTCTCTTTAGGGAACTCTTCGTACTTCTCACGGAATGCCTGACGGTACATGAAGTGTTTGTCATCTCCGACAAGTTCTTCCATCATCTCGTCTACATATCCTTTGAGTACATCACCTTCGATGAATGTTCTAGCACGTGCAACAAGCTGATCAGCACGAGTCGCATCATCCATATTCTGATACTCTTCAGAGATGATGAATGCGTTCATGCGCTTAGGTACATACGATCCAAGCACATATTGATTGAGTGCATTACGGATAGGATCTGGATCTGTGCCGTACACCCTGTTACGTTGAATCTGCAAACGGTCCAACTCAGATTGTAATGCATTCTTAGGTGTGTAACGAGTCGTACCGAACAACTGCTTTTCTAATGGAGACACACGCTCCAGTCGTCCAGTCGTTACTGAATAACGACGATCTTCTGGTGCAACATCGTATGTCAATCCATCTTCCTCATCCCAGCGAGGCAGGTACTTCTGTGCGTAATGCACTGAGTACGCAAACCAGTCAAGCATCGGTTCACCTGTTGATGGCAGTATTGTGTCCATGTCTTCGATGAATCGAGCATCACGGCTATACGCTGAGTTGATGTCCTTGATAGTTGCAAGAGGAATCGTGTATGTACCTAATACGTCACCTACCACTTTACCTGCGGCACGTGCCCATTTACCATCTGCAATGTCATCAAACAAACGATCAATTGGAAGCAGGCCGAACTGCCCTGTGAAGCGTGGTGAGCCTAACGCCTGAGCAGTTTCACCAATATATTTTTCAATAGAATCAATAGGTTCTCCACGAACGCCACGTGCAATCAGATCACCCATGATCATGAAAGGTGCGAATGGACCGTAGACTGCCGCCATATTAATTACATTACCACGAGAGTCTTTGATCTCATCCCAGCGAGTATCAGGATCTTGCTGAGCACGGAACATGGTTGCCGCAGTAATCATTAATCCACCACTGAACTGCTTAGCCATTGCTTCTTTGCTTACGCCACTACCATTGATACCACCGAATAATGCAGGCACACCCGGCATATGTTCGTACACGAACTTCATCTGATTCATAATGAAGCGAGGGAATGGGATAACTGCTGATACAACGAATGGTACGGAGCGGTGCATCTTAATTAAAAGATCTCCTGCTTCACCTAGTGGTGTATCAATCTTAGGAGACTGTTGATACGCAAAGTACAGCGATTCTTCAATCGCATCTTTGATCATATCTTTGTCGAGTGTATTGAACTCACCAGCTTTGATTACATCATTCAGGCTACGGCCTTGTGTTGTACGAAGCTGACGATCTAGTGTCGATGCAAACACTGCACGTTTGAACAGACTATCTGAGAACGTGTTAGCTATGTTGATTGTATTACCAATCTTGCCTAGCACAGAATCAGATCCTACACGTGACTCAGCACTAGCCGCTGAGAAGAACAGACGCTGTGCTTCTTTAGGCATCTGATCACTGAAGATCTCTTGAATGACAGCCGCTTCTTTTTGATTAAAAAAGTAACGGCCTGTTGATGTGATGTTTTTAAATGCATCACGAGCAGATGTTTTACCTTTGATTACATCAGCCGCTTGCATGAATCCTTGATCCATTGCATCAACACCTAAACGGAAGCCACCACCAATCGTGTTACGTACGGTAGTAGCTAACTGAGATGTCATTGCACCAAGACGTAGTCTGTCCATCGAACGGAGAAACTCAAAGAATTTGTTAGGCTTACGTGCCGCTTCGAGAATCTCTCTATCATCCATCTCAACTGCACCCTTAGCGGCAAGCGATTCGAGCTTGCGCTTTAGCTGAGACTGACGACCCAGTTTACGTGCGGCTTCAGAGATGTCTGCTACATAGACAGCAGTGAACTGATTCTTAGTGAGCTTGTGCTCTTTAAGAATGTTCTCAAATGTTTCACCTGTGATCTCATCGTTGATGATCGCATCAGCGACAGCTTCAGTAATACGCTGTCCTTTCTTACGTTTGATCTGTGCACCCATACGAGTGACAGCAGTGACAACAGATTCAATTGTTTCATCTGGTAGTGCGGCAGAGAAGCTAGTGTTCTCATTTAATTCTTTGAGAATGCGATCCCCTTCTGCCACAAGCTCAGGGTTCAACTGCATGAGCTTTTCTTTTTCTTTTGCATTCACAGCACGTTGTGCAATCTTACGTTGCTGTATACTACGCTGTGCTGTCCGTGATAATTCAGATGCTTTCTCCGCACCCTGCTTACCGAAGTAACCTGCGACACCACCAAGGAGTCCACCGAATACGGCACCGCCGACAGCGGCACCCGCAACTGCACCTTCTTGTCTACCTAAACCAGTCTCTTCACGGGTACGTTGAAAAACATCCTCACCAATAGCGGCAAGAGGTGCCTCTACAGCCGCCGCACGAGCCGCACCAGCGGCGATCCCCGGTTTAGTAAGGCCACGCATCAGCATTTGTTTAAGGCCCTGTCTACCGGCTTGTATTGCGACCTGAGAACCTATCTTACCTACACCAGCACCAATGATTGTTGAAGGTGCAGTAGCAATACCATACGCATAGTCACCAACAGTACCTAAATCAAAGTTAGTATCCATGCGATCAAAGGTATCAATCAAGCGACCGAAGCGTTGCTTGCCTGTATCGTCAGCATTCTGTGCATATTCCAAGTCACGATACATACTGATCTCGTTGACCTGACCTGATCGCATCTGATGCAGGAACTTATCCATGATCTCTTCAGGCTCGTATACTTCCTCGCCTGTCCGTTCATAGATAAAGGTTGACGCATCCTCAAGGAATTCATTATCCTGTAACAAAGAATCTTCTGTCAGTTCTTCATCTGGCAGGAATTCGTAAGCACGTGCCGCCATACTTAAACAAGTCCACCTTGTGCGTCATCAACAATGTTTTGTGCTAGCACATCATACTCTTGACCTAGCATCTGGAA
>Ga0208645_1001532_pt1 | contig 19952 bp, 19 predicted proteins | sample VirMetDEL_Sep_01_FD_184519 | JGI IMG/M metagenome (GOLD analysis project Ga0208645, IMG submission 184519) | Aqueous microbial communities from the Delaware River and Bay under freshwater to marine salinity gradient to study organic matter... | ecosystem: Environmental > Aquatic > Marine >... | reverse complement strand
ATGGCCTGGTGCCCACGATGAACGCCGTCGAAATTACCGATGGTGACCACACAGCCCCGCGCCTGGGGCTGCAGGTTATGAAGACCTCGAACCAGCTGCATAGCACGCTTCTTGTTCACAAAGTGGCCGATTATACGCACAGCAGGCCATGCACAACAGGCATCGCGACGCCTTGAATCGCAGGCTGCGCCATGCGCACCGCTCCTGCACCGAGCCAATGGCGCGCACGGCGCACCCGACGATGACTACAGCGACCGCCGGGCGAAATCGCGCAGGCGAAATCCCAGTACCAGCAACGTGCCGAAGTAGACCACCAGACCAGCAAGCACCAGCGCGCCTAGACGTAACAAGCGCACCAGCATCTCGCCTTCCGCCCAGACTGGCATGACCTGCAGCAACCCCAGCAACACCGCGACCATCGCCGCCACCGCAACCACCAGCTTGAGCAGGAACAGCCCCCAGCCCGGCAACGGCTGGAAGATATCGGCGCGACGCAGTTGCCAGAACAGCAGGCCAGCGTTCAGGCAAGCCGCCAGGCTGATCGCCAGCGCCAGACCGACGTGCGCCATATCCAGGCCAAAAACGAACAGCACATTCATCGCCTGGGTCGCCAGCAGGCTGACGATGGCGATGCGCACCGGTGTCTTGATGTTCTGCTGGGCATAGAAACCAGGCGCGAGGATCTTGATCAGAATCAACGCCAGCAGGCCGACCGAATAGGCCACCAGCGCCCGCTGGGTCATCAGCGCATCTTCTGCACCGAACTTGCCGTACTGGAACAGCGACACCACCAGCGGCTCGGCGAGAATCGCCAACGCCAGGGTGCAGGGCAGTACCAGCAGAAAACACAGGCGCAGCCCCCAGTCCAGCAGGCGACGATATTCGTCGCGATCCCTGCTCGCGTAGGTCTTGGAAAGCGCCGGCAGCAGGATGGTACCCAGCGCCACACCCAACACACCCGACGGCAGTTCCATCAGGCGGTCCGCGTAGTACATCCAGGACACCGAGCCCGCCACCAGAAAGGAGGCGAAGATGGTGTTGATGATCAGCGAGATCTGACTCACCGAGACGCCGAAGATCGCCGGCCCCATCTGCTTGAGCACGCGCCAGACGCCGAGGTCGCCGAAACTAAGGCGCGGCAGCACCAGCATGCCGATCTTCTTCAGGTGCGGCAGTTGCCAGAGCAACTGTGCCAGCCCTCCGACCAGCACCGCCCAGCCCAGCGCCATGATCGGCGGGTCGAAATAGGGCGTCAGAAACAGCGCGAAGACGATCATGCTGACGTTGAGCAAGGTCGGCACGAACGCCGGCACCGAGAAACGGTTCCAGGTATTGAGCACGGCCCCAGCCAGCGATGACAGGGAAATCAGCAATATATAAGGGAAGGTCACCCGCAGCAGATCGACCGTCAACTCGAAACGCTCGGCCTCATCGGCAAAACCCGGCGCCGTGGCCCAGACGATCCAGGGCGCTGCGAGCACGCCAATGGCCGTGACCAACGCCAGCACCAGCGTCAGCAAACCAGAGACATAGGCGACAAAGGTTCGCGTCGCCTCCTCGCCCTGCTGCATCTTGTATTCGGCCAGGATGGGCACGAAGGCCTGGGAGAAGGCGCCTTCGGCGAAGATGCGGCGCAGCAGATTGGGTAACTTGAACGCCACCACGAAGGCATCCGACGCCACCCCAGCCCCGAAGGTGCGGGCGATGATGGTGTCGCGCACGAACCCCAGCACGCGAGACACCATGGTCAGGGAGCTGACGGCAGCCAGGGACTTGAGCAGATTCATGGGGTATTTCAGCTTCCATAAAGAGGTGCATTAGCGGACAATCCGCCGCCAACGAGGGCGTCGAGTGTAGCGAGCCACCGCTGGTCAGGCCAGCAGCTAAAAGCACCCGCGGACTTGACAGCTGATAGTCATGTCGGCATGATTCGCGGCCTTAATTTGTGTAAACCCCCCAGTTTTCGAGGAGCTTGACGGTGGCCAACTCACCTTCTGCCAAAAAACGCGCCAAACAGGCTGAGAAGCGCCGTAGCCATAACGCCAGCCTGCGCTCGATGGTTCGTACCTACATCAAGAACGTGGTCAAGGCTATTGCTGCCAAAGATCTCGAGCTTGCCAAAACCGCTTACACCGCAGCTGTTCCGGTCATCGACCGCATGGCTGACAAAGGCATCATCCACAAGAACAAAGCCGCTCGTCACAAGAGCCGCCTGAACGCGCACATCAAGGCGCTGGGCGAAGCTGCTGCCGCCTAATCGCGACAGGTTCTTGAAAAACCGGCCCTAGAGGCCGGTTTTTTATTGCCCCGCGTTCACGATCCGCGGGCTATAAAAAATGCCCGCCTTCTCAATGAAGCACGGGCATTTTTGTCCAGCAGGTAAAAATCAGCCGCGGGCGGCCTTGATCACCTCGATGTAAGGCTCGGCATTGCGCTGATCCTGAATCAGCGCGACGAAGTCATTGCCCTGCGCATCAGCTGCCGACAGGTCGTAGCCCTCGGCAACGAAGAAGCCCACGAAACGCTCGAAGTCATCGACGCGCAGACCGCGATAAGCCTTGACCAGCTTGTGCAGCGAGGGCGGCGTGGCATCCGCTGGCTCCACCGCAAGGAACAACTTGATCGAGTCATCGCTGATTTCTTCGCCAATCACCTGCTTCTTGTCTTTACGCATCGCCCGCTCCCATCAGCATTACAGAGGGCCGGCAGTGTACCGCCGAGCCGCGCGCGGCTCAACGCGCAGCCCGGCAGGCTAACACGCGAAAAATCGACACGACAGCCGACCTAGGTCATGCCGCGCGGCGCAAACTGGACCCTATAATGCGCCAAGCCATTAGGAAGCCAGCATGTCACGACCATCGTTACCGCTGTTCGCCGCCTGGCGCCAAACCCTGCTCGCGGGCTACTCCTGGAAAGCCCTGCGGGGGGATCTGAGCGCTGGCCTGACGGTCGGCATCATTGCCATTCCGCTGGCCATGGCGCTGGCCATCGCCGTGGGCGTGGCACCGCAACACGGCCTCTACACCGTGTTGATCGCCGCGCCACTGATCGCGCTGTGCGGCGGCTCGCGCTTCAACATATCCGGCCCCACCGCCGCCTTCGTGGTGATTTTGCTGCCGATCACCCAGCAATACGGCCTCGGTGGATTGTTGCTGTGCACGCTGATGGCCGGCGTGATCCTGATCACTCTGGGGCTGCTGCGCGCCGGGCGCCTGATCGAGTTCGTGCCTTATCCGGTGACGCTGGGCTTTACCGCTGGCATCGGCATCGTCATCGCCGTCCTACAGATCAAGGACCTGTTCGGCCTGCACCTGGCTGGCACACCCCAGCACCTGCTGGAGCAAGTCAACCTGCTGATCCACGCCCTGCCCAGCCTGCAGCTCGGCGACAGCCTGGTCGGTGCCGCGTGCCTGGCGACACTGCTGATCTGGCCGCGCCTGGTGCCGAAGATTCCTGCGCACTTGGTCGCCCTGGCAATCGGCGCCTTGCTCGCGCTAGCGCTGGAACGCCTGGGGCTGCCCGTGGCGACGCTGGGCGAGCGCTTCAGCTATCAGCTCGATGGCATCGAGCACCCCGGCATCCCGCCGTTCCTGCCGGACCTGGCGCTGCCCTGGAACCTACCGGGCGCCAACGGCCAACCCCTGGCGCTGTCGTTCGAGCTGATCCGCCAACTGCTGGCGCCGGCATTCGCCATCGCCATGCTCGGCGCCATCGAGTCATTGCTGTGCGCCGTCGTCGCCGATGGCATGACCGGCAGCAAGCATGACCCCAATGCCGAGCTGATCGGCCAGGGCCTGGGTAACCTGACCGCCCCTTTCTTTGGCGGTATTACCGCCACTGCCGCCATCGCCCGCACGGCAGCCAACGTGCGGGCAGGCGCCTTTTCTCCAGTAGCGGCATTGGTGCATGCAGGCGTGGTGCTGGCGGCGATTCTGCTGCTTGCCCCACTGTTCAGCTATCTGCCTATGGCGGCTCTAGCCGCGCTGCTGCTGATGGTGGCGTGGAACATGAGCGAGCCCCAGCACGTCGTTCACACGTTGCGCATCGCCCCGCGCAGCGATGTGCTGATACTGCTGACCTGCCTGGTACTGACAGTGCTGTTCGACATGGTGCTGGCCGTCGGCGTCGGCCTGCTGCTGGCGGCCGGGCTGTTCATCAAGCGCATGAGCGAACTGACCGATACCGCAGCACTGAGCCGCCGACAGCGAGAAGCCCTGCAAGACCTGCCCGAGCATGTGCTGGCTTACGCCATCCGCGGCCCACTGTTCTTCGGCGCGGCAGAAAAGGCACTGAGCGTGCTGCGACGCTTCACGCCGGGCGTGAGGATAGTGATCGTCGACATCAGCGCCGTGCCGCTGCTGGACATGACCGCCATCGCCGCGCTGGACAACGTGCTGCGCGACTATCGCCTGCAAGGCATCGCCCTGATTCTCAGCGGCCCCACCGCACAGGTACGGCTGCAGCTACGCCGCGCCGGCATTCACCGGCGCGCCGGACAACTGGCCTACGTGCATGATCTGCCGCAGGCGCGGGAGAAAGCCCTGCGCTGGCTGGATGAGACAGCCAGGTAGGGTGCGCCATGCGCGCACCAGGGTCAGCGGCCGGAAAGCCGTGCGCGCAGCGCACCCTACGTTGACCGCGGTTCGCGAGCAGAGCTCGCGCCTATGAGTGGGAAAGGGGCTTACAGCCCCTTGACCGCGAAGATGCCGGCGGCGTTGCGCCAGTAACCCTTGTAGTCCATGCCATAACCGAAGATGTAACGGTCGATGCACTGCAGGCCCACGTAGTTGGCCTTCAGATCAGGACGTGCCTTGCGGTCATGCTCCTTGTCGATCAACACGGCGGTGTGCACGACACGTGCGCCGGCATGTCGGCAGAAATCGATGATCGCGCCCAGGGTGTGCCCCTCGTCGAGAATGTCGTCGATGATCAGCACGTCACGGTCGATGAAGGAGACTTCCGGCTTGGCCTTCCAGAACAGCTCGCCACCGCTGGTTTCATTGCGGTAGCGAGTGGCGTGCAGGTAGGACGCCTCCAGCGGGAAATTCAGCTTGGTCAGCAGCTTGCCACAGAAGATCAGGCCGCCGTTCATCACGCAGAACACCACTGGATTGCGCTCGGCCAGTTCGGCGTTGATCTGGCTGGCAACCTTGTCGATGGCCGCTTCCACCTCGGCTTCGGTGAACAGGCAGTCGGCTTCCGCCATGATTTGGCGAATGTGCGCGAGATCGGCGGACATGATGTGTTCTCTCTTGATCGGGCTGATGAATGGCGGCGAACGGCCTGAAAGCTGATCGAGCCGTCAAATAAAAGCGGGCAAAGGTACAGACCCATGCAGCGCTTGCCAAGTATCGCCTGACCAGCGTAGCCGACGCGCAGCACAGGACACCGTGACTCATCAGTCACCCACCACTTGGCATGAGCAATGCTTTAATCTAACGCGATTTTTCCCAGAGCCCCGTTGGAGATCCCAGCCCATGCCCACTCGCGAGATCCGCCACCCGCTGATCCGTCACAAGATCGGCCTGATGCGCCGCGCCGATATCAGCACCAAGAATTTCCGTGAGCTGGCCCAGGAAGTGGGCGCCCTGCTGACTTATGAAGCCACCAACGACCTGCCATTGGAAGCCTACGACATCGAAGGCTGGGCAGGCACCGTGCAGGTCGAGAAGATCGCCGGCAAGAAAATCACCGTAGTACCCATCCTGCGCGCCGGCATCGGCATGCTCGACGGCGTGCTCAGCCTGATCCCCGGCGCCAAGGTCAGCGCCGTGGGTGTCGCGCGCAACGAGGAAACCCTCGAAGCGCACACCTACCTGGAAAAGCTCGCGCCGGAAATCGACTCGCGCCTGGCGCTGATCATCGACCCGATGCTGGCCACCGGCGGCTCGATGGTCGCCACCATCGATCTGCTGAAAAAAGCCGGCTGCAAGGACATCCGCGCCATGGTCTTGGTTGCCGCTCCGGAAGGCATCAAGGCCGTCGAGCAGGCTCACCCGGACGTGACCATCTTTACCGCCTCCATCGATCAGTGCCTGAACGAGCACGGCTACATCATTCCGGGCCTGGGCGATGCCGGCGACAAGATCTTCGGCACCAAGCAGAAGGACGCCTGACATGTCGCAGACGGAATTCAAGGATCCGCTGTGGCGCCAGGGCATTTCCGGGGCGCAGATGTTGTTCGTGGCCTTCGGCGCCCTGGTGCTGATGCCGCTGATCACCGGCATGGACCCTAACGTCGCCCTGTTCACCGCCGGTATCGGCACCCTCCTGTTCCAACTGGTGACCAAGCGTCAGGTGCCGGTGTTCCTGGCCTCCAGCTTCGCCTTCATCGCGCCGATTCTGGCGGCCAAGGGCGAGTTCGGCCTACCGGCCGTGATGGGCGGGATCATCGCGGCAGGCCTGGTCTACATCCTGCTGTCGATGGTGGTCAAACTGCGCGGCCCGAGCTTCATCGACCGCCTGCTGCCGCCAGTGGTGATCGCCCCCGTGATCATTTCCATCGGTCTGGCGCTGTCGCCCGTGGCGGTCAACATGGCCATGGGCAAGGCCGGGGACGGCAGCGTCGAACTGGTGCCGTACAGCACCGCGATGATGATTTCGATGCCGGCACTGATCACCACCCTGCTGGTCGCGGTGCTGGGGCGCGGCATCTTCCGCCTGGTGCCGATCCTCGCCGGTATCGCGGTCGGTTGCGCCATCGCTGCCCTGCTCGGGGTGATCGACACCAGCGCCGTGCACCAGGCGTCCTGGCTGGCCGTGCCGAAGTTCATCGCACCAGAACTGCACTGGGGCGCCATCCTCTATATGGTGCCGGTAGCCCTGGCACCGGCCATCGAGCACATCGGCGGCGTAGTGGCGATCGGTAACGTCACCGGCAAGAACTTCGTCAAGCAGCCCGGCCTGCATCGCACCCTGCTCGGCGACGGTCTGGCCACCTCGGCAGCCGGTTTGTTCGGCGGCCCACCCAACACCACCTACGCCGAAGTCACCGGCGCAGTGATGCTGACCAAGAGCTACAACCCGAAGATCATGACCTGGGCAGCGGTGTTCGCCATCGCCCTGGCCTTCATCGGCAAATTCGGTGTCGCCCTGCAAAGCATTCCGGTACCAGTGATGGGCGGCATTCTCTGCCTGCTGTTCGGCTCCATCGCCGTGGTCGGCCTCAACACCCTGATCCGCCATCAGGTCGACCTGTCGGAAGCCCGCAACCTGATCATCGTTTCGGTGACGCTGGTGTTCGGCATCGGCGGCATGGTCATCGGCGGCAAGGAATTCGCCCTGTCGGGCATTTCCCTGTGCGCCATCAGCGCCCTGCTGCTCAACCTTGTACTGCCAGGCGGCGACGGCTGGCGCAAACGGGACACGGAAGAGACGTGATTTCGCCGTCCAAGAAAAAGCCCGCGATGATCGCGGGCTTTTTCGTATGCAACGACGTCAGAACTTACCAGCCAACGCCGAAACCCAGGGTGTAGCGGGTTTCATCCAGATCACCCTCGGCACCACTGACCATGTCCTTCTCGGCCTTCATGTTCAGCGAGGCCCAGTCGGTCACCTTGTAGCGCAGGCCAATCTCGGCATCCAGGCTGTAGTCAGCCGCACCACTGAGCGGCCGGCCAACCTCGCCGACACTGAACAGCTGGACGGTCTTGCCGACCAGGTAGCGGTTGTAGTCCCACTTCACGCTCATGGCGTAGAAGCGATCCTGCTCGCCATTGCTGTAGCGGTAATCGCTGCGGTTGGCCAGGGTGGCAATGGAGAACGCACCCAGCTCATCATCCCAGAACTGGTAACCGGGACCGGTACCGAGGGTGCGCTGACGCTCCACCTCCTCGATGCGATCGCGCTTGTACTCGAACCGCCCCTGCCAGAACCACTTTTCCGTGAGGAAGCGGTCGAGTGCGTACTCGGCATTCCAGTTGTCGGTGCTGACCACGTCATCTTTCAGCTCGCGGTTGTATTCGGCGAGCGCGTTGTGCCGCCAGCGGCCATGACGGGCCTGGGTCTTGATGTCGACGTCATAGTCATCGGAGTCGCGCTCACCGCGCTTGTAGTCCAAACCCAGGTCGATGTTGCCCTTCCAGGTGAAATCCTCCACCAGCGGCTTGGGCTTCATGATCTGCTCGATCTGCGTCAACTCGATGGTCTTCGGCGCCTCGCCATTGGCCAGCGTGACCTTGCCAGGCTCGGCGGCCAGCAGCGATTTGGCACGCTCACCCTCCACTGGCCCGAGCTTGACCAGCAACTCGTGGTCACTCTCCAGGGTGGCGATTTTCTTCCAGTCCAGCGGGATGGAGCCGCCGTAGTCGGTTTCCAGCAGCAGTCTGCTGCCATCGAAGAAGCGGATGGTGCCGGAGAGACGGTCACCGTTCTTCAACCAGACGGTATCGGCGAAAGCGGCGGAACTGCACAGAGCGATGCTCAGGCCTAGCAGGGACAGCGATGTAGAGCGCGACATAAGTTGGGCAAGGGCGTTGGTGGGCGAAAGCCGGGCATTATCCGCAACCCCGGCGCGAGAGCAACAGCTGACCGACCAGGATACGCAGAGTTCAGCTTTTTCCGTCGGGCGGCGATCCGTCGGGCGGCGCCCCGTCGAATGCTGCTGCGCCGAGAAGTATCACCAGCCGACGCCCACACCAATCAAGTAATGCCGGTCCGACACGGTCTGCCCCTGCGCGCGCAGCTGATCCAGCTCATAGAGCAGCGACAGGCGGGCCCACTGGTTGAGTCGATAGCGCAGGCCGAACTCGCTATCGAGCACATAATCGATCTCGTCGATGTGCGGGACCTGCAATTCGGCGTTGGCATAGAACTCCAGCCGCGTGCCCCACAGCAAGCGCTTGTAGTCCAGCTCCAGCGAGGTGGTGTTGAAGGCCAGGTCGGCGACGTCCGACTCCAGGCGCACACGGTTGAACTGGCCGATCAGATCGAAGCGCCCCAGTTCATCGTCCCAGAAGCGATACCCGGGCCCGGTGCCGACGATGCGCTGGCGGTCGACGGTTTCGAACTCATCCTCGGCCTGCTGCGCCCCCACCCGCCAGAACCAGTGCTCGGTGAAAAAGCGATCAAGGTCGTACTCCAGCTCCCAGTTATCCTCGACCTTCCTGTCGTTCTTGGTTTCACGCTCCAGCTCGCCACTGAGCACATGCCGCCAACGCCCATGTTCGACCCGCGTGTTGCCCTTGAGCTTCCACTCGTCGACGTCGTTCTGGTTGCGCTTCATGTCCAGCTTGGCGTCGAGGTTGCCTTCCCAGAGGCGGTCCTCGAGCAACGGCCGTGGCGGCACCAGCCGCTTGATCTGTGCCAGCGGCAGGGTGTACTCGCGCTCACCCTGAACCCGGACCATGCCGCTGCCGGCGGCGGCCAACCTTTCGCTGCGTTCGCTGTCGAAACCACTGCGGCGCACCAGCAGGGGCTTGTCCGAACTGAGGGTATCGATATCCTTCCAGTCGATCAGCACCTGGCCGGCGTATTTGGTCTTGAGCGCCAGCTTGCCGCCGTCGAGCAAAATGATGTCACCGCTGAGACGATCACCGTTGTCCAGCCAGACGGTATCGGCCCAGACCGGGGCAGCCAGGGCAATGAGGAACAAGGCGACCAGTACGCGCATGTTAAGGATGCATCCTATGAGCAAGACGAAACCGCCAGAGTCTGCACGGCCGGCACCGCCACCGGCAAGCGTCGAGGCACGCCGTGAAGCGCTGTATCTGGTGCTGGCGCAAGTGCCGCCAGGCAAGGTCGTCAGCTACGGTGAGCTGGCGCAGCTGGCTGGCCTGGGCCGCGCCGCGCGCTGGGTCGGGCGCACGCTCAGCCAGTTGCCGGATGGCACCACGCTGCCCTGGCATCGGGTGATCGCCGCTGGCGGCCGCCTGAGCCTGGCCGCAGGTAGCCCTTCCGGCGCCGAACAACGGGCGCGCCTGCGCGCAGAGGGCATCAGCATCCTGAACGAACGTGTGGATATGCGTCGTCACGGCTGGCGCCCGATGGAGCACAGCAGTTAGAGTGCGCGCTATTCATTTTCCACCCCAGATTCGAGCCTGATGCCACGCAAATCCTGGCGAGAAGCCCTCGCCACCTATGCCAATCCCGCCACACTGGCTCTTCTGCTTCTGGGGTTCGCCGCCGGCCTGCCCTACATGCTGGTGTTCTCGACGCTCTCGGTATGGCTGCGCGAAGCCGGTGTGGCGCGCGAAACCATCGGTTTCGCCAGCCTCATCGGCCTGGCCTATGCCTTCAAATGGGTGTGGGCGCCGATGCTCGACCAGTGGCGCCTGCCGCTGCTGGGCAAGCTCGGCCGGCGCCGCTCGTGGCTGGTGTTGTCACAGGGGCTGGTCGCCATCGGCCTGATCGGCATGGCCAACTACGATCCGCAGACGCACCTGTCCGCGCTGGTCGCCCTGGCCGTACTGGTGGCGTTCGCCTCGGCCACCCAGGACATCGCCGTCGATGCCTATCGCCTGGAGATTCTCGGCGACGAACACCAGGCCGCGCTGGCTGCCGCCTACATGACCGGCTACCGTGTCGCCGCACTGCTGGCCACCGCCGGTGCGCTGTACTTCGCCGAGGGCTTCGGTTCGACCGCCAAGGACTACCAGTTCAGCGCCTGGGCCGGCACCTACCTGGTGTTCGCGTTGCTGATGCTACCGGGCCTGCTCACCTCGATCTGGATGCGCGAACCACCGGCACCGCCGCACATTCAGGCCGCCCCACCCAAACACGGATTCTTCCATCAGTTGCTGGCGATCAGCGCAGTGATCGTACTGGTCATCTCCGTGCCGACCATGTTCATCCAGTTCTACCAGAGCGATCTGGTAGCGATGGTGGTCGGCGACGTCAGCATGCAGGAACTGCTCTACAACGATCGCGCCTTCCTGCGCGCCATGCTCTACAGCACCCTGGCCTGCGTCTGCGCATCCGGCTTGTTCTGGGGCGGCCTGGCACCTGTGCTGAAAACCGCGGCGGCGAAGTACGGCTTCTTCCATCAGTTGCTGTCCGTACTGCTGCTGATCATCCTGCTGATCGCCATTCCAGCGATGGTCACCCAGTTCTACGAAAGCGACCTCAACCTGTTCTTCCAGGGCCAGCTGAGCCTGCAGGACCTGCTGTACTACGACCGCGCCTTCCTGCGCGCATTGCTCTATACCTTGCTCACCAGCCTGTCGATATCCAGCCTGTTCTGGGGCGGCATGGCGCCGGTGCTCACACCGATCAACGACTTCATCGTGCGCTATCGCTGGCAGGCGCTGCTGTTGCTCAGCCTGATCGCCACCTATCGCCTGTCCGATACCGTGATGGGGGTGATGGCCAACGTCTTCTACATCGATCAGGGCTTCACCAAGGAGCAGATCGCCAGCGTCAGCAAGGTCTTCGGCCTGGTGATGACCCTGCTCGGCGCCGGCGCCGGGGGGCTGCTGATCGTGCGTTTCGGCATCATGCCGATTCTGCTGATCGGCGCTGCGGCCTCGGCGGCGACCAACCTGCTGTTCATGGCCCTGGTGGGCATGGGTGCGCATCTGAACATGCTGGTCGTCACCATCAGCTGCGACAACTTCAGCGCTGGCCTGGCCACCTCGGCGTTCGTCGCCTACCTGTCGAGCCTGACCAACCTGAAGTTCTCCGCCACCCAATACGCCCTGCTCAGCTCCATCATGCTGCTGCTACCGCGCCTGATTGGCGGCTACTCCGGCGTGATGGTGGAAAACCTCGGTTATGCACACTTCTTCCTCGCCACCGCATTGATGGGCATCCCCACGCTGCTGCTCATCGTCATCCAGTGGCGCCGCGACAAACGCCAAGCGCTGCTCGAGCCGACACCCCCTGCGGCCGAAAAGGCCTGATCGACAGACAGAAAAAAGCCCCGGATCGACCGGGGCTTTTTCGTTGCATCGCGTCTCACTCGGCCTTGGCCAGGTGCACCACGCGCTGCGGGAACGGAATGCCGATCCCGGCTTCGGTCAGACGCTCCTTGGCCAGCTCGGTAAAGGCGAAAGTCACCGGCCAGAAGTCGCCGGTCGCCACCCAAACACGCAACGAGAGATTCACCGCACTGTCACCCAGTCCGGTCACGAACACCACCGGCGCCGGATCGGCCTGCACTCGCGGATCCTGGGCGATCTCCAGCAACACCTCCCGCGCCCGCTTGATATCGCTGGAGTAGTCGATACCGATGTTGATATCGGCACGACGACGCGGCTCGCGCGAATAGTTGGTGATATGACCATTGGACAGGCTGCCATTGGGCACGATCACCACCTTGTTGTCCGCCGTCTTCAGCGTGGTGTGGAAGATCTGGATGTGGTCGACGCTCCCGGAAACCCCCTGAGCCTCGATCCAGTCGCCGGCGCGAAATGGCCGAAACAACATGATCAGTACGCCACCGGCGAAGTTGGCCAGGCTGCCCTGCAACGCCAGACCGATGGCCAGACCCGCCGCACCGATCATGGCGATGAAGGAAGTCGTCTCCACACCGATCATCGAGGCCACGCTGATCAACAGCAGAATGCGCAGCACGATGCTGACCAGGCTGCCGATGAAACTGCTCAGCGCGCGGTCGACCTTGCGCGCTTCGAGCAAGCCACCGATGGTGGAGGTGAGACGGCTGATCAGCCACCAGCCGATCAGCAGCGTGACCACGGCCAGAGCCAGCTTGCCGCTGTACTCCAGAACCACCGGCAGCCAGGCCTCGGACAGCTTGACCAGTTCGTCGACGTTCATATCCATGGGGTGCTCCTGTTTTCCCGTACATGAAACAAAACCGCCATGGCATGCCATGGCGGTCAAAATGCTATCAACCTAGGGTGCGACGCCTTGGCGCCGCAAAGGTTCAATCGCGGAAATTGTTGTACTGCAGCGGCATGCCGAACTCGTGACCGCGCAGCACGGCGATCGCCTCCTGCAGGTCATCGCGTTTCTTGCCGGTGACACGCACCTGCTCTCCCTGAATGGCCGCCTGCACTTTCAGCTTGGCGTCCTTGATGTGAGCGACGATCTTCTTCGCCAGCTCCTTGTCGATCCCCTCGCGGAAAGTGACCTCCTGCTTCATCACCTTGCCCGATGCGTAGGGCTCCTTGGTTTCCATGCACTGACAGTCGATCTTGCGCTTGACCAGGCTGCCGCGCACGATATCGAGCATCTGCTCGAGCATGAACTCGGCTTCGGCGGTCAAGGTAAGCGCCTTGTCCTTGCTTTCGATGCTGCACTTGCCGCGCAGATCGAAACGGCGGTCGAGCTCCTTGATGGCGTTATCGACCGCATTGGTCAGTTCGTGTTTGTCCAGTTCGGACACGACGTCGAACGAAGGCATGAGTGGGCTCCTGATGGACGGCGCGATACTCTTCACGGAGTGAGCGCGCCTGACTTGACGATAACTTTGGCGGGCCCATTATAACCAGACTGATACACGCCGTTTGGCGTCCTTCCTCTTTGCCTGCGAGCCAGCACCATGCCCAACCCCCATCTCAGCATCCTGGTGGTGGACGACGCCAAGTTCTCCAGCGCCATGATCGGTCGTGCACTGACCCAGGCCGGCTACCAGGACGTACGTTTCGCCAGCAGCGCCAGTGAGGCGCTGCAGCTGCTCGAGCAACGCCCCGCCAGCGTACTGCTGGCCGACTGGCTGATGCCCGAGATCGATGGCCTGGAACTCACTGCGCGGGTACGCCAGCTGGACGAGACCGCCGATCACTACACCTACGTCATCCTGCTGACCGGCAAGGAAGGCGAAAACGTCCTGGGCGAAGCCTTCGACCGCGGTGTCGACGACTTCATCAGCAAGGCGGCGATGAACGAGCAACTGGTGCCGCGCGTCTACGCCGCCGACCGGCTGTGCAACACGCTACAGCGCCTGCTGCACGAGAACCGCATGCTGACGCAGAACATCGCCAGTCTGGAGCGGCGCAACCTGGTCGACCCGCTCACCGGCCTGGGCAACCCGCGCTACCTGCGCCAGAAGCTGGCCGACAGCCTGCGTCAGATCGAGTCGCGCCGCGGTGCCGTGTGCTATCTGCTGATCGGTTTGCAGGAAGCCGGCAAGCTGCGCAGCCAATATGGCGACCGTTTCTTCAACGAACTGCTGCATGGCGCAGCACGCCGCCTGCAGCAGCTGGTCAGGCCGCTGGACGTACTGACCCGCCTGGACGACAACCACTTCGGCCTGATCACCCTGCTCGATGACCTGCACGAATGCTCGCCGAGCAGCTTCAAACGCCTGCACGAAGGCCTCAATCTCAAGGCCTTCAAGACCAGCGAAGGCTTCATCACCCTCAAGGCGGGTATCAGCCTGGTCGGACTGGACGCCAAGGCGTTGCCCACCGATCCCGAGCAGCTGATCAAGCATGCGGAGAAACTGCTGGCCGAGTCCTACGCCAGCGGCCGGGTCGCAGCCATGCGTCTGCCTCTGCCGTGACCTGGCATGTCCTCGGCGCCGGCAGCCTCGGCAGTCTGTGGGCCACGCGCCTGGCCCGAGCCGGTCTACCCGTCAGGCTGATCCTGCGCAACCGGCAGCGCCTCGAAGCCTACCGCGAGGCTGGTGGGCTGACGCTGATCGAAGCAGGCCAGCCCCAGCAGTACGCCATCCCGGCCGAATTGCCGCAGGCGGACACGCCCATCCATCGCCTACTGCTGGCCTGCAAGGCCTATGACGCGTCCAGCGCCGCCGCGAGCGTCGCCGAACGCCTGGCACCCGGCGCCGAGCTGCTGCTGTTGCAAAATGGACTGGGCAGCCAGGAACAAGTCGCCCAGCGACTGCCCAGGCAACGCTGTCTGTTCGTCTCCAGCACCGAGGGCGCCTTTCGCCCTGTGGACTTTCAGGTGGTCTTCGCCGGCAATGGGCAAAACTGGCTAGGTGACCCTAGCGATCCGCGACCACCCGCCTGGCTGGAAGACCTGCAGCGCGCCGGCATCACGCACCTGTGGAGCCCTGACATCCTTGCGCGCCTGTGGCGCAAGCTGGCGCTGAACTGCGCGATCAACCCGCTCACCGTCCTGCATGACTGCCGCAACGGTGAACTGGCCCAGCACCCGGCTGAAGTCGCGACCCTGTGCGCCGAACTCGGCGAACTGCTGCAGCGCTGCGGTCAACCGGCCGCTGCGGAAAACCTGCATGAGGACGTGCAGCGGGTCATAGCCGCCACCGCGGCGAACTACTCATCCATGCACCAGGACGTCGCCCAGGGGCGCCGTACCGAGATCGCCTATCTGCTTGGCTACGCCAGCGCCGCCGCGCAGCGCCATGGCGTGCACCTGCCCCACCTGCAACACCTGCAACAGCGCCTGGTCCGGCACCTGCAAGAACACGGCCTACCCGTGGACTAACGCGCCATGCCGTGGCAATGACCCTCCTGGCGCGCTAACCTGCCGCTTCCACTCGCCACAGCGATACGCTCATGAGACTGCGTCAGCGCCTCGAAAACCTGCCGGTTGGCCGCAAGCTGCTTGCCGCGCTGCTGGTGTTGCTCGCCGCAGTGATGCTGGTGGCCAATCTGGCGTTCATCAGCGCGGCCTACTGGATCACTCAGGAGAGCATGGCGCCACAAGCCCTGCACACCCTGGGCCGCCTCATCGCCAGCCCGACACTCAGCAAGGAGGCGCTGCACTCGCCAGCCTCGGCGCAAACCCTGCTCACACGCCTGGATGAATACGCGCCGCTGCGTGCCGCAGTGATCTACGACAGCAACGGCGATAGCCTGGCGCAATTGCAGCGCGGGGAAAAACTACAGCTGCCGCAGAAGCTCAGCCAGTTGCCCAACTGGCGCGAAACGGCCTTTCGCACCAACCTGCTGGTCGACCTGCCACATCCCAGCGGTCGCCCCGGCGCCCTGCTGCTGGTGGCCTCCAGCGAGCTCCCTGGCGCCTTCTACACCGGCACGCTGACCGCCAGCCTGGTCATTCTGGCGTTCAGCGTGCTGCTGTGGATGCTGGTCGCCAGGCAGATCAAGCGCCTGGTGACCAAGCCGATCCGCCGTCTGGAGGAGCTCTCGCGTCAGGTCACCCGGGAAGAAAACTATGCGCTGCGCGCCAACCGAGGCAATCAGGACGAGATCGGCAGCCTGGCCGATGCCTTCAACACCATGCTGATGCGCATGGAGGCGCGCGAGCAGCAGCTCAAGCGCGCCCGCGACGACGCCCAGCAAGCCTTCGACCAGGCGCAGAGCCTGGCCGAGGAAACCCGCCACTCCAACCGCAAGCTGGAGCTGGAAGTGCAGGTGCGCAGCAAGATCGAGAAGAAGCTCACCGGTTTTCAGAACTACCTCAACAGCATCATCGACTCCATGCCCTCGGCGCTGATCGCGCTCGACGAACAGCTCTACGTCACGCAGTGGAATCAGGAGGCCAGCGCGCTCTCCGGCACACGCCTGGAAGAAGCGCTGAACCAGCCGGTGTTCCTCGCCTTCCCGCCGCTGAAACCCTTTCTCGCAAAGCTCAAGCGCACCGCCGAGCAACACCGAGTGGAAAAGATCGAGCGCGTGACCTGGCACAAGGACGAGGAACCCCACCACTACGCACTGACCTTCTACCCACTGATGGGTGGCGCGGGGCGCGGCGTGGTGATTCGTATCGACGACATCACCCAGCGTCTGGCCCTCGAGGAAATGATGGTGCAGTCGGAGAAGATGCTCTCCGTCGGTGGCCTGGCCGCCGGCATGGCGCACGAGATCAACAACCCGCTCGGCGCCATCCTGCACAACGTGCAGAACATCCGCCGGCGCCTGTCTCCAGAGCTGGAAAGGAACCTCGAGCAGGCCGAGCAGGCTGGCATCAGCCTGGACGCCATCGAGCATTACATGGAGGCGCGCGAAGTGCCGCGCCTGCTCGACGGTATCCAGCATGCCGGCCAGCGCGCAGCCAAGATCGTCAGCCACATGCTCAGTTTCAGTCGGCGCAGCGACCGCCAGCTATCGCCTTGTGATCTGCCGGCACTGATCGACCAAGCGCTGGAGATCGCCGGGAACGACTTCGACCTGGCCGACAGCTTCGACTTCAAGACCCTGGAGATCGTGCGCCAGTTCGACCCGCAGTTGGGCCCGGTGGCCGGCACTGCCAACGAGCTGGAGCAGGTCCTGCTGAACCTGCTGAAGAACGCAGCCCAGGCCATTCACCAACGCGACGAGGACAGCGAGCCCGGCCGCATCATCCTGCGCACGCGGCAAACTGGCAGCTGGGCGGAAGTTCAGGTGGAAGACAACGGCATCGGCATGAGCGAGGCGGTGCGCAAGCGCATCTTCGAGCCGTTCTTCACGACCAAGGAGGTTGGCCAGGGCACCGGGCTGGGCCTTGCGGTCTCCTATTTCATCATCACCAATAACCACAAGGGGCAGATGGAGGTGCACTCCACCCCCGGCCACGGCACCTGCTTCACCCTGCGCCTGCCGCTGGCCTCCCTGCCCGACCAAACAGGACTCTAAGACATGGGCTTTCGCCTCTCGAAGATCTACACCCGCACCGGCGACAAGGGCGAAACCGGGCTGGCCGACGGCCGCCGTGTCGGCAAGGATCATCCTCGTATCGAGGCCATCGGCGAACTGGACACCCTCAACAGCCAGCTCGGTCTGTTGCTCGTCGAACTGGACGAGGCAGCCGCGACCTGGCCAGGCCTCAAGGAGGTCAGCGAAGTGCTGAGCCCCTGCCAGCATCGACTGTTCGACCTTGGTGGCGAGCTGGCGATGCCCGAGTATCAGGCTCTGCAGCAGGTGGAAGTGCAACGCCTGGAGGCCGCCATCGACAGCTGGAACGAAGAGGTCGGGCCGCTGGAAAACTTCATCCTGCCCGGCGGCTCGAGGCTGATCGCCCAGGCTCACGTTTGCCGCAGCCTGGCGCGCAGCAGCGAACGCCGCTGTCAGCACCTCAATGCAGTGGAACCGCTACGTGCCGAGGGCCTGGCCTATGTCAACCGCCTGTCCGACCTGCTGTTCGTCGCTGCCCGCGTGATCGCCAAGCGCCAGGGCATCGACGAAGTGCTGTGGAAGGCTGCCGAAAAGCCCTGAGCCGCGACTACAGGGCGGCGTCTGGCCAGAACGCGCGGATGCCCGCTACGCCCTGGGCGCCAACCTGCCAGGCGCGCTGGATATCGGCCGGGCCGACGCCGCCCAGCAGATAAGCCGGCAGGTTGAAGCCCGCGAGCATCTCACTTGCGGCCTCCCAGCCCAGCGGCTGCGCCTCGGGGTGCGTCGCGGTCGCCTGCACGGGCGAAAGGGTGACGAAGTCCACGCCCATCTGCGTTGCCAGCGCCAGTTCTTCAGCACTGTGGCAGGACGCGGCCAACCAGCGATCATCAGGGAACGGGCGGCCGCCCGCAGCGTACTTGCGCAACTGCTCAGCCGTCAGGTGCCAGCCGGCCGCGGGAAAATCGCCCAGCCACTCCAAAGGCCCCTTGAGCATCAGCTGCGCCTTGCCGGCGCACAAACCCTGTACATCGATAGCCAGATCACGGTACTGCGGGTCGAACATGTTCGGTGCACGCAACTGGATCAGCCGCACGCCCTGCGCCAGGGCGCTACGGATGCCGGCAAGCAGCTCACTCGGTTCGAGGCCATCTGGAGTGATCAGGTAACGATCAGGCAGGCGCGCGGCGGCGACTATGGGTTTGTTGGCGGCGGGAAATTCATAGTCCAGCAGCTGCCGCTCGCTGACCCAGGCCAGTGGCTGGCCTTCTGCGCCATGGGGCTCGCCGCTGAAAGCCGAGACCTCCCAGACATCCAGCAGGACCTGCTTGTCCGGGTAATCGTGGCGAATCTGGATCAGCGCACGCGCGGCCTGCGGCTCGATGCCAAGCTCTTCCTGCAACTCACGGTCGAGCGCAACGCGCACCGCTTCGCCGTCTTCCACCTTGCCGCCGGGAAACTCCCACAGACCGCCCTGATGTTTGTCCTGCGGGCGCCTGGCGATCAGGATGCGTCCATCCACCCCCCGAATCACCGCTGCTGCGACATGAACGCGCTTCACCTCTTTACCTCCTGCAATGCTGCCTGATACCAGCGTTGGAATGCCGGCCAGCGATAGATGGTTTCGACATAGGCTGCTGCCACCGTCGGCAACGCAACATGATAACTGCGCAGGCGCGCAGCAACCGGTGCGAAGAAGGCATCGGCAATGCAGGGCCGGCCGAACAGGTAGTTGCCGGTACTGCCGAAGCGCTCGCGGCAGTCGGCCCAGATCGCGCAGATCCGATCGATATCGGCCTGCGCCGCATCGGGTAACTCGCTCAGCGCCTGGTCGCGCGCCAGATCCATTGGCAGATGGCTGCGCAGGGCGCTGAAGCCACTGTGCATTTCCGCGCAGACACTACGCGCCAGCGCTCGCGCCTGACGTTGCTGCGGCCACAGCTGCGCCTCGGGGTGGCACTCGGCGAGATACTCGGCAATCGCCAGCGAGTCCCACACCGGCCCGTGCTCGGCAAGCAGCACCGGCACCTTGCCGGTGGGTGAGTGACGCAGCAACTGCGCCCGGCTGTCCGGCTGATACAGACGCACCAGCACCTCGTCATATTCCACACCCGCCAGCTCGACAGCCAGCGCGGCACGCTCACCCTGCGGGTCCACGCGGCCGATGCGGCGACCTCCACCACGCGGCTCGATGCCATTCAGGCGCAGCTGCAACAGCCGCTGCCCGCCCTGCCGCCGATCGCGCATGACACCATCGTCATCGCCTCGATGCCCGCGCTGGGCGACATCGCGGATTAGGTCATTCGATCTCGCGCAGGGCCAAAGGGTAATCGGCAGCGTTCAGCACCCATCCGTCTTTCGTCGAGAAATCCATGCGCGGCGGCGAGAAGATGTCGACGATCTGTGACTTTGAAGAGACCCACAGCGTCGTATGGATCGCGGGGGGCGGCAGCACCGCAACCGAAGGGCTGGCGCAACGGACTTGCATGTCCGGCAGCCAGTCCGCCATGTTCGGCGTCCAGGGCCACCGCAGGAAATGATCGAAATCCCCTTCCAGCGTCAGGCTGACCTGCT
>Ga0208645_1001526_pt1 | contig 19980 bp, 8 predicted proteins | sample VirMetDEL_Sep_01_FD_184519 | JGI IMG/M metagenome (GOLD analysis project Ga0208645, IMG submission 184519) | Aqueous microbial communities from the Delaware River and Bay under freshwater to marine salinity gradient to study organic matter... | ecosystem: Environmental > Aquatic > Marine >... | reverse complement strand
TTTTTTGTGGAGTGGTTGGTATTCTTTTGGAAGCTGAATAACTTGTTGTTCTTGTTCATCCGAGAACTCCAAAAGAAGCTTTTCATCAAACTCCGAAAAGTCAATCTTCTTTGAGAACCGATCCCACTCTTTAAGAAGAGACCAGTTTCCAAACTTCTTGATCAAACGACGAATGTTTCGTCCTGATGCATCACAAACCCAACACTTATAAACATTTTTCTTGATGTTTAAAGAAAGTTTTGGCTTATGGTGTTTGCAAAAAGGGCAGTGAAACAAATATTCACCGCCTGATTTAAATGAGTATCCAAGCGCTTGCTTTGCAATGCTTAGTTTTTCTCTTTCGTGCATAGTTCAAGTCCCGCTCTTGCTATGACAAGTGAGTCAGCCCGATCGTAGGTATCAGGCTTAGGGTTGCCATGTCTCGTATACTCTACCACAAACGAAGGCTCGTTGTCAAGTAGATGCTGAAGGACTTGTTCTTTTGCTGGTGTTCCTTTGGTTATCTTGATGCCGGCAAGCTTTCTTGCTGAAGTGGCTGCGATGTATTCGGGTTCGATGGACCACTCTTTATAAGCAAGCCAAGAGACAACACCATTAAAACGAGAGAGAGTAGAAAGAGTTGCAGCAGAACTAAATCCCGATCGAAAAGATTGTAAAGACTGTTCGATAAAGATCTTATCTGGTTTTTGAGATAAATTCTTAAAAACTTCAGCAACTTGTTCACTCTTTATAAAGAAGTTTTTATACTTCCTTAAATCTATTGAGTTATTTAATATAATGTTATTATTATAATCTAATAAAGTAACACCTGTTATACTAGTACTTATGTCTAATCCTAAAATCATATAAGATCTATACCATAAAAAATACTAGATGTCAAGTTTTAGTTTAAAGGTAAGATCTCTAGACTCAGTTTTCTTTACTGGTCTTGCTAACGAAGCAACAGCAATAAGGTTTTTATCTTCATCGTAGATGCCTATTTTTGAAATATAAGTTGTTTTCTCAAAAGTGGCTGTTGGATCTTGATAAGAAGCAGATGTTATGTTTTTTATTATTCTTGCAGGTTCTACAAAGCGGCTTTCGCTGAATGAGAGTTCTTGATAACTATCTTTTGTATAGAAGGTAGGATTCTGGGACTGATTTAACTCTCCACGAGGTGCTGTGCAAAACATCATTTTTGTGTTAACATCACTTGTGGCTTCAAAATGCAAGTGATAAGATGAGGAAGGAAGTGAGGTAGATGAATAATCTTCATTGCCTTGGATTCCAGCAAGATAATAATACCACTTAAAAGGATCAGCGGAACCACCGGATTGATCATAGTTATCAACGTTAAACGTTGTTACGTCCCACGAACCAGTCAAAAGAATGGCGCCCATGTCTTTTAAAACAACTCCAGCAACAGAACCACTGTTTGCATCTTGTGGAAGTGTTTGAACCAACTCACCTTTCGCATTTGCTTCAAGTCTACCGGTTAAAGTTCCGGTTACAAAGAAATCTAACTTTAAAGTACTTGACTTTATTCCAGAACCAAAGAAAATAGAAGGTACATCAATCAAAGCGATTGTTTGTGTTCCCTTATCTCCAAGTGGTGAAGAATAAAGAAAGTGATTAGAATAGATCCTGCTTCTATTTAAAGTATTTTTTAACGCTTTTATTTGTCTTCTTGTTGTATCTGCTGGCAAATAAAAGTTTCTTGTAATGCTTGCTGATAGTGGATAAGAGCCTGAAATAACGTCTCCATAAGAAAAAGCATTGAAAGATGCATCACTTACAGTGCTAAGGCTATCTAATGATGAACCTTTCTCAACAAACGGATAAATAAGATTACCACTTGCTCTATCAACATTTAGTTCGTAAAGAGAAACAAAACCATTTGGAACACCATTTACCTTTGTTCCAAGTGAAGCACTACTATCTGAAGTGCCGTTATAATAAACGGTTCTATCGTTTGCAAAAAAAGAACATGATGGGTTAACCACCCTAAATTGGCTAACCACATCATTTTGCTTAAACTGGTAGAACTTCATTTTAGTAGTCTAGTCTGACTCGTAATGTAAGTTCGTTTGTTGGGTCTTTCTTAAGAGGTTCTGAAAGTTTTGCTACTGCAAGAAGGACATTATCTGAGGAGTAAAGTCCAACTGTTGTTACATAAGAAACAGGGGTGTCTGTTCTTGTGTTCTTGACAACAACCTGAGAACCTGATAGATAAGTTGGGTTTGAAGAGTAGTTAAACTCATTTGATGATGCACGACAGAAATAGATTGTTGAGTTGAGTTCTGTTGTGTTGTTAAACTGAAGATTATTTGTTCTATTTCTTAAACCATCAGCGGCACCTGAAATTTCTGATCCGGTAAGAATTGCATCGATGGTTTCATCTGTTGATGCAAAGTTTCCATCAAAAATTGATGCTGTAAGAACCGCTATTCCTGTTTGATAATAAACATGACCAACTGGATTACCAGTACCAGCGGAGTTCGAGTAAAGAAGACCGTATTCACCAGCTGGCGAGTTAACTTTGTAATCAGTTACAGCACCGGCATCATATACAGTATATGTATCAGTTGGAGAAGCCCAAGTGCCACCGGTTAAGAATGTAAGAGCAACAGAGCCTTTTTTGATTTCATCTTTTGTTAATAGACGAGAGAATGATAAGAAAAGGCATTCTCGCATTTTTGTTCCACCACCAGAGATGTTTCCATCAGTATCAAAATCTTGAATTGATCCTGTTATGTCAGGCTGCACAAGAATTTTTGCAAACTCATTATAAATGTTTATTTTCTTTGCATTCTGAGTTGCAGATGCTCCTGAAAGTGCAGAGTTTGATGAGTAGCCAACAGTAATATCAAATACATGATTTGCTGATGAGCTTAGATAAGGATAGTCATAAACTGACTGAAACATGCCGTGAGCATAATTTTTAATGTTCAGATCTGAATATGTTCCTGATACGATTGTTCCTGTAATTGGAATAACCTCGTGAAGGCTGGTCGTTGTTAATGCTTTATCGTCTGGTGAAAATGTTTTAAATATTGAAGCCATTTTTTCTCTCTTTAGTTATTATGAGTTGTCTTTGATGAATCTAATTGGAACTTGAACTGTGTATCCAGTTGACGCACCGTAGATTGTAACAAATGAATCAATAAATTTAACATTTGTTAAGGTTGGAGCATTTGTTACAGTTGCACTAGCATCTGTAGCACCAAATAAGTCAAAGAAGTAATCAGACTCTGCAAGGTCGATTCTTGGACGAACACGGAACCTTAGTTTATTTCCTCTTGGACCTGCAATAACTTGGCCAGCTTGTCCAGTGGTGTTTGTAATTGCGTCAACAAAATTTTCGTCTGTTGTTGCACTAAGAATGTAAGTTGCAATGTCATCATCATCGATGTTACTTGGAGTTTTAACGGTTGGAGTTCCTTCGTCTGAACGATCAATAAGTTGTCCAAGTCTGTTATCCATTTCAATAATAAAGGTATCTTCTCTTAGGTCGCTAGGTAAACCAGCACCCGGACTAATTGAAGTTGTATCTAAGCCTTGGTCAAGTCTAATACCAGCGCCATCAGTCTCTGTTAGTTCGCCATCAGCGGGTGAACGAATAACGCCGATTGAGTTGCCGGTAAATTTGTCGTTTGTTGTTTTGTCGACAGGGACAAGGTAAGTATCAGCTCCGAAATCTGAGGGAACTGTCCCTCTACCATTAGCATTGTTAAGTTTAATAACCGGTAAATAAAGAAGGTTAGGGTTATTGACTGTTAGGACCTTTGACTTCATTGAAGAAGCGTTATTTGTGAACGCTTCAAAAACAGGAGATTGAAGGATTTCTAGATCAAAGTAAGCAGAGCCACTTGGATGGTTCTTGTTGTAAAGACCGTAGTCAATCTCATCATCGCCTAAAGCGAACTTGGTGATTCTAAAAGTACCATCACCTTCTGCGAGACGTCTACGACCCTCGTCAGTTAATACAGCATCAAGTATAATATCACCTGAATTGTCTAAAAATGCCATCTATAAACTCCTTTTATACTATAAATAGTTATTAATAAATTTTATTCTTCTTCTCGCCTTCTTAAGGCTTGTTCAACATCTGCTTGTGTTACAGTTGTTCTTATTTTTGCTCTTCTTCTTGGACCAGGTTGTCTAATAGTGCTATTATTTATTTCGTAATCTAACTCTAAATAAATAGACTTACCTGTCTTTTTTGACTTAACTTCTATTAAGAATTTATTATCTAAAATAGAATTTGATTCACTTACTTGTACAGAATTGTTTCCAAAGTTGATTTGTCTTATTTCATCAGACGTCTTGCCAGCAAACTGATTTCTAGGCATTGCAGTCTGGCGGGCACTTGGAAGTATCTCAATAAATCTTCTTACTTCTCTTGTTTGAGGTTCTAGTTTACCAAGTTGATCAAGAGGAATAACTGTTAAAACCGGTATTAAAGATCCATCATTTTCTATTAAAACAAATTTAAAGATTTCTGTTGGGTTTGATACTTTACCGTGGAAGTCTAATGTTCTAAATAAATAATAGTACTCAACATTTGGTCTTATTGCGTCCTGAATAAGCGTACCGTCTGTGCTTTCGTTGTTTGAGGTTACGCTTCTTGCAATTCTTTTTGTTCCTGCAAAATCTGTAATAGATCTTGGCATTTCTTCGAGTCTAAAGATCTCATAAGCCATTGGTGTTTCATCAGAAGCAAATCTAATCTTACCATTTGGTCCAACCTTTTGACTGTTACGGACAGAAGCAAAAAGTTGACGATCAGCATTTTCGATTATTATTGGATCAGCAAACTCCACTGAGTTCATTGAAGATAATCTTATTTTTACTCTATCTTCAAAATCTTTTACTGGATAAAACTCAACGTTTGGTCTTATCGGGGGCGCATCAACATTTACTGATTCTTCCGTTGCAAGTGGTAATTCTAAGACTTTTGGAGCCTGAACCACATGCATTCTTGTACCAAAGACAAATTCTTGGCCTGGGCTTGAGAAATCTATACCCGCTTCAAATTCACTTGCTGGTAAGGTCTCGTAAAAGTAGTTATTCTCTAAAATAAAGTTAAAAGAAGATAAAGAATAATCATACTCTTGATTAAACTTTAACTGAGAATCAACAAACTCTACTTGCTCTTCTTCCCCATTAATAAATAAGAATTCTTGTGTTTCATCTGTTGTTACATTTCTTTTTGTAACTTTATAAGCGATGGGCTCAAAATAAGAATCTTTTTCTCCAAGTAGAAGTTGTTTTGGGGTTGGTATACGATTTCTCGAAATTCTTTGTAGGTCTTCTGTAAACTCAGTTACTATGTTTAGAAAGTCCATAAAAGTTACTGTTCCATCAGTTCTAATGTCTTCTGTTGGGACATAAGGAGTAATTGAGTCTAAGTTTATTTGTCTAAGATCTCTAACAATGTTTCTAAGAATATCAGGTGCCTTTAGAACATACGGTGTAGAAGTTAAGAACCTAAAGAACAAAGGTGCATTTATGCTGTTTAGTAGTGCACCAAAGTCAATCTGTAGATTATCACCGGTTATTCTGGAAGTGTTTGGCTGCCCAGAGAACATGTCTAAAGTAAATACTTGTTTTCTCTCTGTTGACTGCTGCCCTAATCCCACAACATCAGGTGAGACCGTTGCAAACAACCCAATGGTTTCTTCTAAGCGATTTTCTGCTTCTAGTGGGTTTTTGATAAAATCCATAAGTCTCAAAACTATACCTTTGTTGAGACCTGAGTTAACCAATGTTCTGGTTATAGTGTTTGAGAAAGAAGGAAGGTCCGTTATTGTAACAATGTTATAAAATGGAAATAAACTAGTATTTGAAAAATTCTTTGTTATTTCTTGGTCTATAATAACGTAGTTTGAGTTTTCTTGTTGTTCGTTGGCTTCTGAGATCTGGCTATTGGTTGCTCTTTTTACCTTGAACCCGAAGTTATCAAAAAACTCTTGTGTCAAAGAAAAGTCAATCAAAGGATTTAGAATGTTCACGCCTAGATCTAAAAACCTGGGCTGTCCTCCAAGCAATAAAGCCTTAGCGAGTTCTATGCCCCTAGCGTTTATTTGTGCTTTCACTCTTGGGTCTTCTTCGTTGCTATAACGGTCTGCTAAACTAGCCAAGGCACTTATAACATAAGCAGAAGGCATTAGAGTTTCAGGGAAATTGGTATTTTTCTTGTTTGCTGGCGCCCTGTTCCCAAACTCAAACTCTCTTGATAGAAAGTTGTAGTTTTCATCAACTAAAAACTTTAGAGTGCTTAGTTCGTCGTTGTTTCTTCGTATTGTAGTTTCTGGTACCTGAGCGAGAGTTTCTACCTTGAAGTCTGAGTAAGTTAAAGAAGGAGGGACAACCGGTCTTACTTCGAGCCTGCCTAAGTCTTCAAAAACCCTATTCTCGATAGTCTTAAGAGGTTTTAGGTTCCCAAAGCCAAGTTGTCGCATTGTTTCTTCGGCTTTTCTAATGTAATGACCGACTACTGATCTGTTATCAAGATCCAAACCAGACATTCCGGTTACTTGTCGGTATTTTGGACCCTCAAGATCTCCTCTTTCCAAAAACTCTCTAAAGATTTCTTGGCTATAAAAAACAACAAGCCATTCAAGACTTCTAAAGAACAGTCTAATGTCTGATGTGGATTTGTAGAAAATAGAGTTTTCTTCTGCTTGTTCTGTAGATGTATTAGAAAAGCGGATCTTATAAAAAGGTATTCTGTATCGAAGTTGTGTTGTTTCTGAGATGGTTATCTCATTTCTTCGAACAGAAACTCCTGGTAAATCTTTTATAGTTTTGATAACATCTGATGGTGCTGGGCGCCCATCGACATCGACTATTGTTTCATCCTTGTATCTTGCAAGTCCTGTAAGGTAGCGCAAAGCATCAACGTTTGTTCTAGGTCTTTCTTCAACAACTTCGCCAGTACCAGTATCAACGATTACTTCAGAAGTAAAACGACCGGTTGGAATAAAAGCAGTTTGTTTTAGATCAATGTCATAAACTGTTTCATTGTTGTAAAATTTTAATGTTCTGTTAGATAAAATAGTCATGCTTTATTCTCGTTTAGAATTCGTCAGATCTTGTAAAATTGATTGGCTCTCTAGACAAAGCACCCGATCTTGATGCACTTTCTTGTACTCTTTCTTCTGCGGCTCCCGTTGTAGTACCTGTACCACCGGTTACTGTTTCTTCTATGAATTCTGGACTATCGACGATGGCTCCTCTTCTAAAGAATTCTATTGCATCTGTGCTAAGAGGATTTCGTAAGAAAAAGTGCTCATTTTCTGCTGGCAGTGCAAGTATGTTGCTGTTATTTAGATACCAAGCTTCATCTTCGTATCCAAAGTTATAATTGACCATTGAGCAGAAAACAGTATCGTTTTGACTTAGTGAAGATATATCGGACAAGTTAAAGATTGGATTGGCTAAGTTAACACTTCCGTCTTCAAGTGTTTCGAAACCTTCAAAAACTCTTATTTGCCTTATGTTTGCAAAGTTTAGACGCAACAAAGAAGCGTTTAGAGGATTTTCTATTATTCTTCTACGACCACCCCAAAAGAAGTTTGTTTGAACTGCTTCACCAATGTCTAACACGGTATTTTGGTAAAGGGCATAAAGTGGATAAGGAAGCCCGGTGTTGCCTTCTAAATATCCGAAGCGATTTCTTAAGAAAACGCCCTTAAGGACTTCTCTAAGTCTTTTTTGAAGGTTTAGTTTATTGTATTCATAAGTATTGTTGTTTTCAATAAAGTTTTCTAACACGTCCAATAAACCAAATAGTAAAAGTGTCTCTGCTGGCGTTGAAATTTCCTCAGCCGACCTTTCTTCGCTTGTTTCTTCTTCTGGTGTTGAGCCTAACCCAAGACCTAAAACTGGTGCACTAAGTATTGGTGGTATAACAGATAAAAGACCAGATAGATCAAATGTTGAAATCGATAAATAATTAAAAATTTCTGTTAGTAAACCTTCTATTTTTTCTTCAACATTTTCAGTAGGATCGACTACAAATGGATTTACACCAAGTACTTTATACTTTATAAGGTTTAGAGCGGTTAAAAGGAAAATGTTTGGATCCCAACTATAATTGATTGATAAATCTGATAAGATTTCATTAGGTGTTTTTAAAGAGTTGATAGTTAGATAGTTTGTTGAGTTAACATCAATTCTACCAGAACCTGATGAACTCTCTATCTCTCTTAGGTTATTGTTTCTTGTTGGAGGAACATTTACATCATTATAGAACTTAGAAATACTTTGCTCCAATACTGATGCGAAGTTTTGTAAAGTTATTTCTGGGATTGATCCTCCGCTAATCAACTCTGCGTTTGGAAGATAAGAATACCGCAACTCATATCTGGATGGTTCAAAAATGTAGTTGAAATCATTTTCTAAATCGATTAGACTTCTTTCTCCACTTTTGTTGAGAGAGCTCTTTCCTTGACCAGCATTTGATAAACGATAACCAGTTCTTGAAAAGATTGAATCGAGTATCTTTACCACACTATCAAATGTCTTAAAGAATAAGTTAAAAGAAAACTCATTTGTATTTTGATCTGCGGAAAATGAGATTGTTTTCAAAAGTTCGTTAAGAGCAAATAAAGTTGCTTCTCTGTTTTCTTCTGTGTTTATAGTTCTTGCTGCAAAGATCAGATCGGACAATAATTGCATGAAGTATTCTGCTGGGTCTTCATACTCAGCTGCTAGTGGATTACTAAACTCTCTTCGAAAATCTCTTAGTACAATCTCCAATCCACCAGGAACAAATCTTTCTTCGCCTTTGTTATAAACAGCAGTCTTTGAGAACTGTGTGTTCATAAACTCTTTGAAATCTTGTAGTTGTTGCGTGCTAAACTCTAAGTTTTGCAATACAGAATAAACACCATTTAGTAGTTTAAATTTAGACTGATAATTAAACTTAAGATTTTTAGTATATTCTTTTATAACTTCTGAGCCGCTATAAGTAACAACATTGTCTGGAATGTTATTAAAGTTTCTTTGAAATAAAGGTGATATTTCTTTTAGTTCTCCAAGGTTTGAAACTTGGTTTAGTCTTGTTTCTCTTATGTCTGTTTGAGAAATCGCTCTTTGCTGAAACTCCTCAGATAATAAAGAGAAAATAGTTGAATTATTTTTAATTGCTGTTTTTATATCAAAAAAGAATAAAAAGTTAAAACTATTATCTCTAATACTTGGAAAAAGATCTGAAAAAGAAGTTTGTTTTCTTTTGTTTAAAGTTTCTTCCTGTGTAGGCTCATCTGGTACATTTAGGAAAGAAGTTTGTCCGTCAAATGAACTTTGAAAAATAACTAAATCCTGCTCAGATTCACTTAAAGAATCTCCATCTTCTCTAAGAAAAGGGTTAAGTATGTTAGGGTATAGTTCGTTATTTTCTTTTACTGCTAAAGAAAAAGCCGGTGCAGTTGCATTAATAAGGGCAAACTCTTGCATTGTTAATGAAGAGCCTAAGTTTGGAATCTCCATGCAAGAAACAAGGATGTTTTCTTTTCGAAACTCTTCTTGAGTGTGATTTACTTCAAACATCCCCAACTTAAAGTAGTCAACCTCCGCTCCGTCTTCGCCTTCTGTTTTATAAGATGTTCTTGATTTAAGAAATACATTAAAGTCAAAATAATTAAATTCATTATTTTTATTATAAATGTTGTATTTTAATGTACTAAATGGAGCGTTGTTTTTTAGTGTTGTAAATCTTGTGGAGTTATCTGTGGCGACCGACATTAAACGAAATTGGAGTACCTTGCTTATGTCGACTGTGTTGCGATCGACAGCAAGACTTAAAGAAACGTTGATTGAAGTTTCTTTTACAAAAACTTTATCAACTATTATTTCTAATCCAAGTCCTGGAAAGTTAGTCAGCATTAACAGGGCTCTCCGTTATTATCACCATCTCTTAAGAAGTTTGCTCTTTGTCTAATGGTGACTTCATCTCTAATTAAAGGATCGTTTATAATTGGTCTTCCAAGTTCATCTCTTGGAACCCTACTAGTAAGTAGTTCTGTGTCGATTTCCTCATCGATACGAATGTTAAAATAAAACTCAACTGAGTTGTTGTCTATTTCTTCTTCGTTGTCTGGGAGTTCGTTTGCTTCTAAAAGAAAGCCTTCGCTATCTATTAAAGATTGTGGAGGACGAGAGAACCTTAGTTTGTTGTATTCTTCTTCGCCCTCGTCATTAGTTTCTATTTTATAGACGTTTATTTCAAAGTTCTTATAGTCTTCTATGCTGTTTAGTTCGTTAAGAGAAAGTAAAAGTCTATCAACTTCAACATAAATGTAAGTTTTATCTTCTAAAACCGGAGAAACAATCGCCGGCTCAGTTCTTTCAGGGTCTAACAACTCAGGAGGGCTGGTCATTGTTGGTTCTGGTAAAGAGCGTATTTCTGGTCTAAACTCTAATGCTTCTATTTGCACTTTTGTTTGTTGTTTGTTAAATGCTGTTTTTTCGTTAAAAGAAAATGCTGAAGCAGTAGTATAAACATTACTTATTCCACCTTCTAATAACAGTAAATCAACATAAGAGCCAGTAACTTCTCCTATTTTTGAGTTCCCAAGAGGATACTTAAGCAAAGTTTTGGTTTCATAGTCCGTTATTTTGCTTATTACATCATTACTTACATCGCCTTTATTTAGTTTTACTTCTTGACCAAGCACAGAATAGTTTGTTTTTAGATAAGGTGTTTGCTTTCTAATACGAACATCTGCTTCACCATTGGCGCTTTCAGTTAAGGCAGCATAAGAATAGTCATAAATAACATCATCATCAAAGAAAGCATAATACTTTGGAGAAAGTTTGCCTTGTGCTAAAAGTTTCTTGCCGTGCGATGTTAGTTCTATGTTTATAACTTCTTGTTTTGAGTCAAATAAAGACATTTTTAGTTACTCTCGGGATCTCGGGTTCTGTTTGTTGTTTGATTACGTCCAAAAATACGCAACTCTCTTTCTCTGTTAAGTTGCTGCCTTTCTTCTTCTTGCCTTGCTTCTTGCTCTCTTTGGCTTCTCTCAAAATCGATTGCACCTAAGTTTGGAATATCGCCAGTTAAGATTGGACCAGGAAGCGGAGCAGATCTTATTGAAGGATCAATTGATACTTCTGCATCTATTTTTGCTAACTCGGTAAATGAGAAGAAGTCATACGGCCAGTTATAACTGTAAGTCGGGTTTACAAATGCGCCCTTTTCTTTTACTAGTTCTGTGTAGCCTGCCGCCAATGAGGACTTTCTTGTTTGTTCAAAGTAATCGTAGTTGGCTCTTTGCTTGACTTTAAACACCATCCAGCGTGTTCCTTCTGGGAAGCCGCCTTCTGGGATCCACGCACCTTCAAAGTTACCATAACGAACTTCAAAACTTGATTCTTCGTATTCAAATCTTGAGTTTAACTGATCTTTACCATCAACTGAGTCTGGTGGTAAGTTTTGCCAAATGTCTGCTAGGTCCTGTTCATTTAAATCCATATCGAACTCAAAAATGAACATTGCAAATGGAGAAACTTCTCTAACTCTTCTATAAAAATCCATTCTTGGTGGGAATACGTAATTTCTCATTTTTTCTGCTAAAGAGTAGTATTCTTGTGGTACACTGGGTCTTTCTCTGTCTCCCGGATTCTCCAAGAAGCCAACTGCAGTTTCCCAGAATGGTGCATCAATCTCAAAAAACCTCTTTAAAGTTGTTCCTGGTCCATCTGGTCTTGTAATTGTTAAATAAGGAATAGCAACAATTGCTTCCTTGACTGTTGTATTGTTGAGCTGTCCGAGTCTTCTTGAGGTCTTGGAAATAGAAAGTAGTTCAGCTAAAGATCCAGTAAGCGCTGCATCATCTGGTTCCGCATCTATTATTTTCATTTTTATGCCTTGTGAACCAGTGGGAAGCCTTCCGTATTGGTGCCACATACCAACATAGTAGTTATCAGCAACAGATGAAGTATTGTAAAAGTCTGATGCGAGTGTTACTGATGCGGTTCTGTGCGAGAAATCCAATACTGGGCATTCCCATTTTGGCTGAATAACCCAAGCAAACTCAGGTCTTTCACTATCTTCTGCAACTTGGATCTTTCTTTGATAATCGATTACATCCTCTATTTTCATTCTATTATCGAATGAATAATCTAGTCCAGATGATGCAGGGAAAACAGTACTACCAGTTGGGATCAAGTCAACAGCAGAGGCGGTTAGATTGTTTATTATATAGTCAATCGTATGAGAAGCTTCAGTTGGTCTAAAGGTTAGTTGTAGACCTTGAGAAAGCGTAATATCGCCCAGCGTTGAGTTGATTTTTTGATTATATGGTGGTACATAAGGAGAATGTGAACTCCCTGTTAGAGTTCCATCTTTCCCAGCAGAATCAACCGGTGGTCCAAATGATTTATCACCATTATAAATTGACATCCCTTCTTGAGTTAGGGAAATAATCATGTTATATTCTTTACCTATTTCAAAGTTAAAGGATCTTTCACCTGCTGAGACAATAGTAGAAACTGAGTTGTTTTTTAAGAATAAATTCATTGTTTCTGCTAAGAAGTTATTAATAGCATATGTATATTTTGGATCTGCGGTCTCAGAAGTTATGACTCTAGAAGCTCCTTGGATTATTGCTGATGGGTGCGGTTCGACATCCTTAATAAAGTCAACACTCGCTTGTGGATCCAAGATTGCTTCGAACGATAGTTTCTGATCAAAACTTGCTTTTATTCTTGGGCCGGCTGAATCAGGACCACCAGGAAGCACATCGTCACCGATGTGCCTAAAATATGAGCCAGTTGTAAGATTTGCTACAAAACTACCACTTGAAAAATAAGGGTATGAAACACCAATTCCCGATTTGATAGAGTTATTTAAGATCCCGGGTGACATAAATGCTGCAAAAAAGGGCCTAAAACCTCTCTGATCGACTTGTCCAGTTGTTGCAAACGGATCAAAACTCATATTTAATGGGTGTTTACCGCCAACAGCAGCGCCGCCCCCGCCGGTATTTAAGTCTACACTAATTCCTTGCAGAACGCTTGAATAAGAAGAACTAAATAGTTGTGCTATTTGCTCAACACGCTGTGCGGGATAGAAGCCCTCATAAGGAAGGAACTTTTTCGCAGAACGACAACTTAGTTTTATTGTTCCTATATCTGCACCTTGCTTATTTGTTATTATTGAGAAATATTTAAGTATATCAGAGTTTGTTAATTCTGTATAGAAAGAGTCATTTGTATCATCAACATAGAAAGCACCTGTAAGATCCAATGTTGGACTAAGTGCTGTATCTTCACCAAGTTCAGAACCTAAGATCTGATCAATTCTTTCACTGATTCTAAATTCTGGTATAATACTGTATTCTTTTGCTGAGGTTTTTAGATCTTGGATATAGTGATCATAATCTTTATAATAGAATGGTTCTTTTCCTGCTTCTTCAGCAGCAGTCCACGGTGTTGCACCAACTATTTGCACTTTCTCTACCGCACTCAAACTTGAAGTATCTGCAATTGCGTGTGGTCTGGCATAGAAAGGGAGGAATCTTAATGAAACGTTATTGTCAACTACATTCGAACCGTAAGCCCCGGAAACATTACAATAAAATAATAATGAATGATTGTTATTTAGTAACCCGCCACCAAGTTGTTGCAAGTTTGTAAATGGGTCAACCCCAGTTTCACCACTACCATTTCCATACTGTGAAGGTTGGACTAAATCTAACGGATTATAAGCATCAGATCCTGTAATACCATCTAGCGTCCAAATTGACTGAGTTAGTTCAGTGTAGCCAAAATCAGTCACATAATCATTTCTTTGCCTTGATGTTCTACCGGCGCTCCACCAATCAATTGTAAATTGTGTTCTTTGACGATTGATTTTTCTGAATGTATTCTCAGTTTTTGGCCAGATTGGCTGTTTGTAAGTTAGTTTATTGAAGTCAGTCTCAATACTGTAAGGTGCTGGATCTGTGTAAAGATCGGAAATAATAGAGTAGTTTCCTTTCTTTCTTTCACGAATTGTTGCAGTATCAGTTATTGCTGCTAGTTCTCTTTCGCCTAATGGATAGAATTCGTATTCATTACCAAAAGAGTAATTTAAGTTTACATTTCTTCCACCTTGTAGAATTGAATGCTGTAATGGGAAGTGGATAGCGGCAGGAGCATAAGAGATATTTTTAACCAACCAATCATTTCCTGGCGTAAATGGTGTTGGCTCAACTTTACCGTATCTAAATGATAAAGTATTATTTTCTCTTAAAGATTTTGCTTGTTTTGACTCGCCGCCTCTTATTTGTCTAAATGAGTTATATCCAAATAAAGAGTTATTTATTGAATGTGCGTATGTGTGGAAGTTTTCTAGTCTTACATTTGGCGCAGTTAATGTGTTTGCGATCTCGGTAGAACCTTGATCAACCATTGAAGAATAAAGGGAAGCAGTTATTTGGGCTGCTATTATTGAAGATCCTGTGTAAAGACCGGTGTAGGAACGGTTAAGTCCCGGGTTTTGTTCATTGAGGGTTATAAGTTCAGCAAAAGGTATTGTCTGTGAAGTTGAGCCACTTGGAATAGTTGCATTTCTTGAGTAAGAGAAAGAACCACTAGTTCCAGTTAGCGCATAGTTAACCCACGAATAATTTGCTGGGGTTCTTGGTATTTGATGCGAAATAAAGAAGTTGTCGTAGTATGTTCTACTTGGATAAGTTTCATCGATTGGATCTGTTCCACCTGAAAAGTCGACAATTGTAAGTTTAGCAGGAACACTAGTTGAAATTGTATAATTGTTTGCGCCAACCGAATTAAAACTTATTGAAACGTTAGTCCCGACAGCTGTTGCTGATAAATAACTTAATAATGTTGGGTGATTAGTTATTTTAGTTGCGGCATTTGTAGCTGTGTCAGAAGTTGATGCACCAATGGTAATCTCAGTAGGCACAATTGAAGCACCAACAACAAAAGTAAATGCTACAGAAAGAGTGGAGGTGTATGGAATTGTTATGGTATCTCCACCTGCAGGGTTTGTGGCTACTTTAAAACCGCCAGTTGAGACAGTCCCACTATAAACTCTAGTTGTTGATGCGTTTGTATAGTTGTAGGTGTTCTCATAGACTTTTTGATAAGAGCCGGTTGTATTGTAATCTAAAGAGTTTACGCTTCCAAAAACAGAATCAACACCATACTTTCCACGACGTCTTGAAAGAAGTACTCTTAAGCCGTCATTTTGTGTATGAATGTTTGTACTTATGTTAACTCTCGGACCAGTTGAGCCAGTAAAGTCATTATTCCCTGATCCACTTGAGAAAATAACGCTTGTATTTCTAAACGGATAAGCATTATAAGGTGATAGTTCTTCACCAGTAGGCTCTAAATAGCCACGAGATTGTATCTCAGGACCTCCGGGAGCAGAGAAACGGTTTACTATAACTGATTTTACGACGCCTCTTGTGGGCAGTGTGGCGTTTAGATAAGGTGAAGTTGTTCCTCTGTTTAAGTTCCAAACTTCTGTTTCTGTAAGAACTTGTGAAGAGTTGTCGTGGAACCAAAGGTTGTTTTTGGTTCTTCCGTTGGTCATTACAACTTCATAAGTTTCTTTAAAGTTGCCCAAACGAGAAGAAACAGTTGAGTATTGTCTGTTTTTAATGTTAAGGGGGCGCTTTGCTAACTCTTCACGATAAAGAGCAGCACGAGGCGTGTCAAAATCGTGTGTTCCATCAGAGGTATAAGTTGTTTTTACAACGCCCAATGAAGCAGTTCCGGCAAAATCAGCACCAGCCAATAGATAAAAGCCTTCGGGGCGTGTTCCCTGTGCGTCTGAGCCGGCGTTTAACGCAATGTGTCGGTATTGCCTACCACCGACCCACCCTTCAGTGAACGGAGACTGTAAAGAGGCATTGCGGAAGCGAGAATAAACATCATCATGGTGATTATTTAATCCAATATTTGACTTAAAGTTTGTTCCGAGTTCTGATTGGTATCCTGTATCAATGGAAGAACTCCAAAGTGTGAAAGGAGCAAGTAAATGTCCCTTACCATAAGAATAAGACTCGTCGTATTCCCTTGAGTTTTGTATTTTAAATGATCTTTTAACTTTCTTATTTGGATCAATAACGTCAGTACAATCTTCAAGATCGTAAACATCATAATCGTGAACAAGAAGATAATCGACTGATACAGATTGTGTAAGAGGTCCAGGTCCATCTACGTCTGTTATTGAGCCAAATTCTTGAATGGCTGCGTCCCAGTAAGTTCCTTCTCTTGTGTCTTTTCCAACGTATAAATCATCAACCTTAAATTCCTGCGGTGTTGAGTAAGAACGGTTGATAGCAGAAAAACGGACTGCTCTTATTTGTTCTCGGTCGGCATCAACTGCTGCATCGCCGGAAGTTATAACAGAACCAGAGCGGTTAGCGCTAACTTCCCACCAAAAACAATTCTTATTTTGGTTAAATGGAATTGGTGCGTGATTAAAAGCCCAACCCGGACCACTTCGTAAAACTGTATCGATGCCATTTACCGGGTCTGGTTGTCGAAGTTCTAGTGTTGGGAACTTGTTTTGATACTTGTTTCTTTCTAAGACATGTGATTCAACAACGTTAAAGACATCTTCATTATGATTTGCTGTGGCTGGAATAAGTTGTGCTATTAAAGCCTGAACTCCGTTATCAATCCACTTATAGAACTCTAAGAAATCTTCAACATCAACATCATTTGCAACGTTCTTAAAGAAACGTTCTCTTAAAAAGCGAAGATCTTTGTATTCTTTTCTGTATCGGTCAACAGGACTAGAGAAGTGTAATGCTAGTTCTTTTACAGAGCCAAACATTTTTAACATTTCTTCATCAATACCTGCTTGAGCGCTCTTTTCTACGGCTGTAATGTAAGAAACAAGTCTTCTGTTTAACCCAAATCTTTCTTCTTCTGTTTGTTTGACCTCAACTAAGTCGTCTGCATTGTAGCCATCAAAGCCTGTTGTTGTGTAAGAGTCGACAAACTTTGTTTCAACAACATCTGTAGATGATACAGGAAACTCGTAAGAAGTGCCGGGATAGTGGTAGCCGGCAACAGCATCAATGTAAGAACCTCTGCTTCTTCTTTCTGCAGAACCAGACGTAGCATCTAATACTTCGATAAGACCAGAAGAGTCTGTTGAGGTTATTTTGTCAAATTGCCAGTTTAGAGCAAGATAATCTGTTGATGCTAAATCAAAATCTCTAACGTTATCATCAAGAGAGTAGGCATTGTTCTTAGAAGTTAATGCACCATAACTTAAGAAATCTTGAGCGTGTGCTTGCTGTTCGGCTTCGGTTAAGTTTCTTAACCAAAATCTCAAACCAGCATTTCGTACATCTGAACTGTAAAGAAGTCCGCCAGTAAAGTCTGTTCTCTCAGCGCCTATGTATACTTTCTGGTTAGTCTGTAAGAAAGATAATGCGGTTGCTCTTGCGATAGAAGAAGAAACAGCAAAAGACTGATTTAGATTACCACCAACATAAGAATAGCCTCTAAATACAAAATTGTAATCAGGTAATGAAGAAGATGGGAAAAGTTCTTCATTTTGCGGCTCTAACTGTACTGAAAAGTACCAATTGCTGTCATTGTAAATGTCATCAAATTTTGAAGATGTAACTGCTGTTATTCCAGCAACTGAAGAACTAGCTTCAAAATAAGCAAGTTGTGGTTCTGTTGCATCTTTTATCGCTCTCACGAAAATAGAAGCAGCAGATGGAGACTCCCAAGTGTTATATGGTGCTGATGTGGTATCAACATCGTGAAGACCAAAGATTGATGCTGTTAAGAAGTTTGGTATTAGATCTCTTTCTGTTGTCTCATCAATTTTTGGAAAGTTTACAAAACTCTCAATGCATAATCTTGTTTTTTCTGCAGAACCTGAGATGTAAGCCAACTCATTTGCGACTGAACCGGTCTGATAAACGCTAGCATCTCTAAAGTTTGGCTTAAAGAAGTCAATAAACTTAGTTCTTTGAGAAGTTATGTTTCTTTCATCTTCTAAAACTAATTTTTCTTTATCTGAATAAGTTTTTACAGAAACTAACTCATCACCAACACCAAAAGTATGCAAAATGTTTCTTATAGCGCTTTTTGTGCCTTTTTTCTTTGTGATGTCGGTAAGGTTGTTGTAAATGTTTTGATAAATAAGGTTTTTAAGATCAAAAAGATCAGACTCTAAGTTTCTAACATCATCTTTTTGAGTAAGATCTTCTATTAGATTTCTCTCAACAAACAAATCAGGTACAAAAATACCTTTTTCAGTTAATAAGCGATTTGCGAATGGAATAGGCTTATCATCAGAGTTTGTTGTTTGCCTTGTGTATTCTATGTCTTTAAGAGCACGAACTGCCTCAATTTGTAAGTGTGCTGTATCAAAATAACTTGAGATTGCTTGTGCTATCTGAAGAAGCTTACTGCCGTTCTCTAAATCTTCATCAATAATCCAATCAGGGTATGAATAGTAGAGGTTTGATGAGTTATTTAAGTCATGACGCTTGCCTTTTTCAAGTGAAGAGTCGTAGTATGTGGTATAGAGCGTATTTGTAGTTCTTAGAATAGGATCTTTGAACTCTTTTTCGGCTGCGGAAGCCAAAACAATAGCAGAACCGGTATTTCTTGATGCTGAAGTATAGCCTGTCCATGTACCATTAGAAATACGACCTGAATAATCTAAAACAACAGCGTCTGTTGTTGAATTTCCGGTAATTCCTTCGTTAAACTTGAAGTAAACACCTAAATCTGTGTTTGCATCGTCGGTATTTGTACCACCGTATACGTTTGTGAACCAATTTCTTTCTATGTCTCGCTCAGATCTTGTTATTTTCCAGTATCTAAACTCGTCAATAGAGCCAGAAAGACCACCAGCACCGGTTGAAGCGGAAGATCCGGAAGGTGCAGTGATAAGAGCACCAACATAAGCATTTAACGTGCCGGAAATGTTATTAAAGACACTGCCAAACCCTACTGAGGAGTCTAATTCACCATTTTTGTAAAGTTTTATTGCGGTACTTGATGCCGCAAAAGCAAAATGTGTCCAACCCTGAGATGTAAATGAGGCTGTTGTTGTGTAATCACCTAATAATACCTCTTCTCTGACCGATCCAGAGTGTATAATAGCCCTGAAAGCCTTAGAAGAAGCAAAGTTGCCAGCACTTGAGGTATTTAGCTCTAATCTGAAACGACCATAAGAGTCTGAACTGCTTAATTCGTTGTTCCAAAGGTCAAAAATAACCTCTCTTTCTGTTAAAGAAGGAATAAATTCGTCTTTTTTAAGCCAAAACTCGACTGTTGCTCCACGAGTTCCTAAGTTTAAGGCTAAGTTTGAGTTTCTTTGTTCGGTGGGATCATAAATGTTACCACCAACGTAACTTCCACTGGGTCCCGGGTTTGGGCCGCCTTTAACATAAATGTACTCTAAAGAACTTGGCTTTCCGTAGCCATCAGCCGTTGACACTTGAGTACCCCAGCCATTGGCTGCAAAGATACCATAGCCGTTAGATCTTGGGTATTCGTTCTCAAAAACGTATAAATCAAAGTAAGTTGAGTCGTTATACCACTCAACAAGCTCTTTTTTGGAGCCGTCGTATGGATAATTGTTGATAATTCTTGCTATTGCATCTTTATAATACTGTTCAGCAAGACCATAACGAGCAAAGTTCTCTGGCTTGGAGAAGTCGACATTAGGTATAAACCTAGTTCTTTGCTCTTCTAGTTCGTCAAGATACTCAAATGACTCAAAATCGATGCCCTCTTTGCTTTCAAGGTCGGTTAATGAGTTATTTGAAAAAGAATTATTCTCAAAATACTTTTTTATTGTCATTATTCTTCTACTCTAAATTTAAAGCCAGTTGGGTATTCATTATAAATAGTTCCTTCTTTAATTATGAACTTAAATTCATACATATACCCTGCCTCTAAACTAGAGAAGTCAAAGTCAAAATAAGATCCGTCTTTATCATAAGATAGTAGGGTGTGGCTTGTTGAGCCTGTACCGTATTGTACAAC
>Ga0208645_1001523_pt1 | contig 20011 bp, 14 predicted proteins | sample VirMetDEL_Sep_01_FD_184519 | JGI IMG/M metagenome (GOLD analysis project Ga0208645, IMG submission 184519) | Aqueous microbial communities from the Delaware River and Bay under freshwater to marine salinity gradient to study organic matter... | ecosystem: Environmental > Aquatic > Marine >... | reverse complement strand
TGCCAATCTGGGAACTGGTTGCAACCCCTTGACCTAGGGTTCGTGATGCTGTATTGTAGAAATGTGGTCGGGAAAGTAACATTTTTCTCCCCACAAGTTCTTTACATTTTTCGTGAAAATGTTCGCACAAACTCTCAACTTCGTCGATGATGTGATGGAGTATGATTATCAAGAATTGATCAACAATGTGCTGGTCATTGGTGCAATCTGTGCGGTAATTTTTGGGGCAATGTATACCCAACTGCGTAAGGTTAAATTCTCCACACCCTACCAGATTGCGGATTGGTTCTATCTGGGCATGGATCTTCGTCCGGAGGTATCAGAAACCGTGGGTGATGAGCGTTTCGGTATCTCCGTCAATCGTTACTATTTCGGTGTGTATGGAAACACCGCACAATGGGGCAAACTTGATGAGAATGGTTGCCTCTGATTCTTTATAGTAACTGTATCGATTCTCAAGTATTTTTATTATTGAGAATCGCAGCTGCCGGTGGACGATCGGCAAGGTGTCCACCAAACCGACACAGGGCACCAAAATCGTGTATTGTTATCAAGTCGTCAGGAATTTCACTCATGTTTGATGAACTCTGGTCCGAAATCGCTGATGCTCCCGGTGAGATCTTCGATGTGATCGAATACAAGGAAGAATGGGAGAAAGATGATAAGTTTGACGTAGAATCTTACATCAACGGAAACACCGATTATTGATGTCTTTCGTTTCAACTTTCACCTATTCCAAAATGAACACTAATCTGGAAATGTTGACCCAACGTGAACAACTAATGGAGGACATTGATGGTATCGTAGAGGAATTCTTCGTTGCAACTTGGGGTGACGAATATCCCGAAGATTGTGAGAATCTCATCCGCACCTTGTGTGATGCTGTCTGCCGTAACTTTCCAGCAAAGTAACACTAACCGTACCGGTTCTCAATATACATCCACTATTGAGAATCGGAGCCGCGAGTGGACGATCCTCTAAGTGTCACACAAAATAGGCACGGGGTCCAAAATCGTGTATTGTAGACACATGGAAAAAATCACCTTCAAAGATCCCTGCTCTATGGCAATCGAAACCGATCGACTCACTGAACTTCAGAACTTTATGTTCGACACTATGGCATCTGCAGAAATGGCAGTCGATTGGTATTGCGAACGTTTCGACGTGAGTGCTACCGATGAGGTGATAGATTTCGTCCTTGATGCACACGATGCTTTCTTCGGTAACTGATAACAATGCAAGAAATTAAGTTCATCATCTCCGGTCGTTTTGAACGTCCTAATGGTCACATTATGCGTGATCAGTTGGCATACATTAGTGCCAGTAAAGAAGAGGCAATTGCAACATGCCAACGCAACAATCCTCACTTTCACATTCACACCGTAAGGGAGGATCATAGTGTGCCTGAGGTTGTGAAACTGCAACCTCTTCGTTAACACTAACCGTGTCGATTCTCAAGTATTTTTATTATTGAGAATCGGAGCCGCGGGTGGACGATCGACTAAGTGGCACAATTTTTTGGCACGGTGCCCAAAATCGACTATCTTAAGGGAGTGGAGGGGAGCACACCCCCCCACGACCCCAGTCCCTTTCTCTTCTCTCTCATGCGTAAGATCGAACAGCAGATGATTGCCGCAATCAAAGGTAACACTGACTGGAAGTGCGATAACACCGAAGTTATCAACATCGAAGGTGTAAGTTTCGTTTATCTCCACGGCAATCAAATTGCAACGATCGATGATGACTCCCTCACTCTGTTTGACGGTGGTTATCAGTCAAAGACCACAAAGTCACGTCTGAATGCACTTCTTTCTGAGTTCGGTTACACTTGCGGAACCAAACGTGAGTATGTTTTCCAGAAACAATTTGAATGGTTCGTTAACTTTGTCGATACCAAGACTGAGCAGATGATGACTATTCCTTTCGTTGACGGAATGCGTCTGGCAGGTTGACAACTCTGGGGGTTAAATTCCCCCTCAATTGTTTTCACTTTTTCTCTTTAATCATGACTCAAAACCTTCACATCGAACATCCCGAAGATACCATCCTGACAGGTGACACTTCGTTCCTGCAATCTCTCAAGTCTGAGATCAATCTTTCTACCAAAATCGATGGTGCTCCGGCAATCGTTTGGGGCACTAATCCTGCTACCGGAAACTTCTTCGTTGGCACCAAATCTGTCTTCAACAAAGTTAAAATCAAAATCAACGAATCTCATGAGGAAATTGATGCGAACCATGTCGGTGAAGTTGCAACAATTCTGCACTCTTGTTTTGATTGGTTGCCTCATTCAGATGGCATTTTCCAAGGGGATTTTATCGGATTCGGTGGATCTGACGAATATACTCCCAACACAATCACCTACAAGTTCGATGAGGTAATCTCTCAGGAAATCATCGTTGCACCTCACACCTTCTACATTGCTGATGATGATTTAAGGGGTGCAATTGCGTTCCCGATGAAGTTCATTATCACTGACACATCTTACTGCAAATTTGTGAAACCCAAAACCTACATTTGGTCTGGTGATTATTACCAAGGTGCAGACGGGTTTGAGATTCCCCCGATCGTAGATTTGATCCGTGAGGTGATGTCTAAGACTGAGTTTGTTTCTGATAAGGAAGCAGCACAGATTAAGAAGAATGTTAACAGTGCTCTGCGTAACGGTTGGGCACTCACAGACGACGATTTTCTGGGCAATGCTAATCTCTGCCACCTGTATGGGTTGATGATAGTTTTGAAGGAAGAATTGCTGAATCAGTGTCGCAACGTTGGTCCCCGTGCGTTCATTGGGCAGGATGAAATTTCTGCAGAGGGTTATGTTATGGACACTGAGTTCGGTACATTTAAGTTGGTAGATCGTCGTCGTTTCAGTGTTGCTAACTTCAACAATTCTAAGTTCTCCGTTGCATCATGAAACATCAGAAAGCACTCACCAAACTCATGAAATCTCATGGGTTTGAGTTACATCGTTCGAAACGTCATTTAGTTTGGAGGCATCACACAGGAAAGAAAATTTCTACATCAGCAACACCTTCCTGCCGTCACTCATTGAATCAAATAGAGAGAGACATTCGCAGGTTGTTAACAGCATAGTCATTCGTTCGTGAATCAGCAGTAGGGGGTATTATGCCCCCTTATGTGTTGCCCGCCGTGCCCGATGCCCCGTATATAAAACCCCCAACTTCCCTAAGCTATAAACGACCCAGATCGACCTCTTTATTTCTCTTTCATAAAAAAAATTTTTCATATATAAAAAATGACAACAGGGTTAAAAGATATGCAAAAAAATCCGCAAGAAAATTTTACGACTATAGAGGTCGATCCAGTAACTGGGGAGCACTATGTAATAATCCCTGAGTGGATCTGTGATGAGAATGGATGGTACGAGGGAGTAGAAGTAAACATCGAGGTTGAGAATGATTGTATTGTAATTCGTGATATTGAAGAGTGAGAGTATTGACAGTGTATAGATAGAGTGTTATGATACTGAAGTAACGTTACTGAATTATGGCAAAAGGATTTACTGTAAAAGCAAAGGCACCCAAACCATCAGAGAGCACTCAAGAATGGGACTATGATAAGGCAAGGGAGATGATCAGAGGCAAGAGCATTGTATTTTGCCTTCCCGGTAGAGGAGTCTCCTACACATATCTCAAAAATTTTGTACAACTTTGTTTTGACATTGTACAAGCAGGGGGAAGTATTCAGATTTCGCAGGATTATTCCTCCATGGTAAACTTTGCAAGATGCAAGTGTCTTGGTGCGAATGTACTGCGAGGACCGGATCAAATTCCCTGGGATGGCAAGTTAAAGTATGATTGGCAGTTATGGATTGATAGTGACATTGTGTTTAACACAGAGAAGTTCTATCAATTAATTTTGATGGACAAGGATATTGCGAGTGGATGGTATATGACAGAGGACGGTCGCACGACGAGTGTGGCACATTGGATGGAAGAGGAAGACTTCCGTAATAATGGTGGTGTAATGAATCATGAGACTGGGGAGAGTATTTCAAAGCGTCGCAAACCATTTACCGTTGACTATGCAGGCTTTGGATGGTTATTGATTAAGCACGGAGTCTTTGAGAACGAGGAGATGAAGTATCCATGGTTTGCACCAAAGATGCAAGTCTTTGAGTCTGGAGAGGTTCAGGATATGTGTGGAGAGGATGTAAGTTTCTGTCTGGATGCAAAGGAAGCAGGATTTGAGATTTGGTGTGATCCTCGCATTCGCGTTGGACACGAAAAGACTCGTGTGATTTGATGTCAGAGACAGAATATACAATTCTCCATAAAGGGGAGGTTCTGTATAAAGGATTGACACAGGAGGAATACTTTGATATTATGGAGAACCTTTCGATAGAGTATTATCAGAAAGGTTCTCCAAGACCTCAAGATCTTGAGACAAAAATGTTTAAAATTTAAGGAGTTATTATGGCAGTTCGTTCAAAAGTTGGTTTGGTTAAAGACGGTTTTATGCCGGGTAAGCCGAAGAAAACTCGTCAAGGGAGTGGTAAGAATACTAAGTATGCCGCTACGTCTCGCAATGGAAAACGAAAGATGTATCGTGGTCAAGGACGGTAATATATACATTTAGAAATGTAAAGGTTACCATGGCATGTTTGATCGCAAACCTTCCTTCAATAGAAGTGTGGGTTCGTAAAGAATATCTAACAGATCATCAAAGTGGGCATGGTGAATTTGTCAAAGGCGTCTGGGTATCGGTTAAATCGATACCTGGACGTGCTTTTTATTTTGAGACATATTTACCAGAGTATGCGGCAATGTACGATAAATTGCCCATCAGTGCCTTTGTCTCGGTTCCTAAGACTCCTTCTCCTGACATGAACCTACCAAATCTTCAGTTTTGGAATTGTATGGATTATGGAGTCGTCTCGGTTGATAAGAAATTTATTGGTTCAATGGACTTTGAGTGCTATACAAGAGATCATGGTAATGTAAAAGGCACTTATATCTGCACAATTGATAATTATCATCATGATCCAGACTATGTTGACTGGGCAACGAGTGAAAATCCTGCCGAACATAAGTCTCATAACCTAATTGAACTTGAAAATGGACAATATGCACTCTATCCAAACAACAGATTACGTATTTTTGACAATAGTTTAACTCCTGTTGAACCAAAAATACCCGATTTTAAGGTTTCAACTCAATATTATCAAGTTGAAAATGGAAATGAACGACTTGGAATGGGTCGTGAGGATGAATATTTTTGGAAAACGGCAAAAGAACGCGAAAATAAATAAAAAAAGGGATAGCAACCCCTCTAAAAGTTCTGATTTTCACAAATCAGGAGCAAAAATGGGAAACTTACCTGTAGATAGAAATAAAAACTATATGAGAGAAGTATGGGGAACTACAAGTTTAACGACAGATTACTGGTCATTATCAAAAAATACTAAGGATAATAAGGAAAGAGTGATTCAAGAGATCATGCACGATGATTTAGAAGAAAATCAAAAGAATCTTCAGGAATAAGGTATAAATAAAATTAAGAAAACTCTTTAACAATGGCATCTCAAAGGATATCGAGGTCATTTAAGGATATTAGTTTATCTTTCGAACCTCATCCAATTACAAATGATCTCCCCGTTTTAAAAAATGAAAGTGCAATTCGTCGTTCGGTAAGAAATCTTGTAGAAACATTACCGACTGAGAGATTTTTTAATTCTTTATTAGGATCTGATGTAAGAAGGAGTTTATTTGAATTTGTTGATTTTGGTACTGCATCGATAATTAGAGATCAGATTGAAATAGCAATTAATAACTTCGAAGAAAGAGTGGCAAATTTGATTGTTGAAGTAAATCCATATCCTGATCAAAATGCCTTTGATGTAACTATAGTATTTGATATTGTTGGTCAAGAGTTTCCAAGACAAGAATATTCATTCCTCTTAGAGGCAACCAGATAAAATGCCTTTTACAAAATATACAAATCTAGATTTTGATCAGATAAAGACATCCATTAAGGATTATCTTCGTGCGAACAGTGACTTTAAGGACTTTGATTATGAAGGGTCCAATATGTCAGTTTTGATTGACATATTAGCATATAATACCTATATTACAGCATTTAACTCCAATATGGTTGTGAACGAATCTTTTTTAGATTCAGCAACTTTACGTGAAAATGTTGTTTCTCTTGCAGGAAATATTGGATACGTTCCAAGATCTAGAAATGCATCAAAAGCGCAAATATCCTTTACAATAAGTGATTTAGATACTACTACACTTACTCTTAAAGCAGGAATAGTATGTGTAGGGAATGTAAGTGACACTTCATATACTTTTGCAGTACCCGAAGACATTGTAGTGAATGTTGAAAATGGTGTAGCTTCTTTCAGTAACATTGATGTTTATCAGGGAATATTCTTAACAAATCAATTCATATATGATGGATCATTGAATCAAAAATTTATTTTAGATAATTCATTCATTGATACCTCAACAGTTAAAGTTTATGTTAAAAAAACTAATGCAAGTGGACTTGGACTAGAATACTCATTGTCTGAAAATATATTTAATATTGGAAAAAATTCCAGAGTTTATTTTCTCAATGAAGTTCAAGATGAAAAATATGAATTAAGATTTGGTGATGATTTAATTGGTAAAAAATTGGGAGATTCTGGTGATGGAACAGTCATTACTGCAAATTATATTGTAACTGATGGAAGAGATGGTAATGGGGTTCGCAACTTCTCTTTTTCTGGAACCTTAGAAAATTCTTCAGGCAATATCATAGATCCAGGTACAGTTGTAGTAACAACAAATCAATCATCGATCAATGGTGGAGAAATTGAATCGATAGATTCGATTAAGTACTTTGCCCCCAAATTATACTCCTCCCAATATAGAGCAGTTACATCAAGAGATTATGAAGCTATTATAAAAAAAATATACCCAAATACGGAATCGGTATCAATTGTCGGTGGAGAAGAATTAGATCCGCCAGAATTTGGGACGGTTCAAATAAGCATTAAACCAAAGAACGGAACATTTGTTTCCGACTTTGATAAATCTCAAATACTTTCTAAAATAAAACAATATTCAATTTCTGGAATAAATCAAAAAATAGTAGATCTTAAAATACTTTACGTTGAACTTGATAGTTATGTTTATTATAATTATTCACAGTCATCATCTCCAAACTCACTTAAAGCATTAGTTACAAATTCAATTGAAAAATATTCTCAGTCTTTTGATGTAAATAAATTTGGTGGAAGATTTAAATATAGTAAAATGCAACAGGTTATTGACAATACTAGCACTTCAATTACATCAAATATTACAAAAATTATTATTCGTAGAGATTTGAGACCGGTTTTTAATGTGTTTGCACAATATGAACTATGCTATGGAAATAGATTTCATGTAAATGAGAAGGGATATAATATTAAATCTACAGGATTTAATATTGCAGGTGAAGAAGGTACAGTATATTTGACGGATGTTCCAAATCCAGATTTAAAAACTGGAGTATTGTCAATTGTAAAAAGAGTTTCTTCTGATAATGTAAGGGTTATTGTAAAATCTGCAGGAACAGTGGATTACCTAAAGGGGGAAATAAATTTAGGTACGGTAAATATAACATCAACTTCTTTAAGTAATGGTTTAATAGAAATACAGGCTTTCCCAGAGTCCAATGATGTAGTGGGACTGAGAGATTTGTATATCTCATTAGATACTTCTAAAAGCTCAATAAATATGGTAAGAGATGTGATTGCATCTGGAGATGAAATATCTGGAACCAGATTTGTCAATGATTTTTATACTTCAAGTTATTCAAACGGAAATTTAATAAGAGAATAATATGATACAGACTGGATTTGAATCTAAGGTAAAGGTACAAGACCTTATCAATAGCCAGATTCCAAGTTTTATTTTGGACGAAAGTCCTAAAACAGTTGACTTTTTAAAGCAATATTATATTTCGCAAGAATATCAGGGTGGACCTTCTGATATTACAGACAACCTTGATCAATATTTAAAGGTTGATAACTTAAAACCAGAAGTTATTGTAGATAATACGACTTTAGAAGCAGAATTATTATCAGATTCTACTGTTATCAGTGTCTCTAGTACAAAGGGATTTCCAAATGAATATGGAATTCTTAAAATCGACGATGAAATTATTACATACACCGGATTAACTACAAATAGTTTTACTGGTTGTATTAGAGGTTTTAGTGGAATTACTGATTATCATCAAGATTTAAACCAAGAAGAACTTGTATTTTCTACTTCCACTGCAGAAGCACATTCTTCTGGATCAACTGTTCAAAATTTAAGTTCTTTATTTTTAAAAGAATTTTATAAGAAATTAAAATATACTTTTACTCCTGGTTTGGAAGATATTACTTTATCTGAAAAACTGGATGTTGGTAATTTTATAAAAAGAGCAAAAGATTTTTATGAGTCTAAAGGTACAGATGAATCCATAAAAATATTATTTAAAGTTATTTTTGGAGAAATTCCATCTATTATAAATTTAGAGAATTATCTAATAAAACCATCTTCTGCAAATTATGTAAGAAGAGAAGTTTGTACTGCAAAAGTAATATCAGGAGATCCGTTAAAAATATCTGGACAGACTTTATTTAAAAGTAATGATTTAAATACAAACGCTTCAGTATCTTTTGTAGAAAAATTTACTAGAAAGGAAAAAGATTTTTATAAGATTGAGTTATATGTTGGAAATAATGATAAAGTATCTTCTACTCAAGGAAATTTTATTATTACTCCAAATACAAAATTAGTAGAGTCTTCAAATGAAGGTGATACAATATTGACTGTTGATTCTACTGTAGGATTTCCAGAATCTGGAAGCATTACTTGCGAAAATAATAAAGTTTCATATAGCAAAAAAACTGTTAATCAGTTTATTGGATGTTCTGGAGTAAAAGAGTTTGCAAAAACTTCAGAAGTATCATCTGAAGATACTTATTTTTCATATGAAGATGGAGACACATCAAAAAAAGTTGAGATAATTCTTCTTGGGGTTACTGATGATATAGTAGAAGAATCTGAAGATTTTCAAGTTAGTGAAGGAGATATTTTATTAGTTAAAAATATAGGTGATAAGATAAAAGATAATTCCAATAACTGGAAGGAAATATTTGCAAATTCGTGGATTTACAATACAAGTACAAGACACAAATTCACTACAGGTGAAAGTGGAAACTTGGGTATAAAGTTAGAATCTATTATTAATAAATCTAGTTTAAAATTTGGAGATGAGGTTGAGATATTAGAAAAAAATAGTGAAACAGTAGTTAAATCTACTTCTGGTACTGTTTCTATTGAAACTATTGATTCTGGAAAAAATACTTTAACTCTTACAAATAGGCCAAATTTAAGTATAAAGACTTCATATGATTTAAGAAGAAAATTAAATAAATCATCAGAATCTGGTGAAAATTTTAAAAGTGGTTCTATATTATCTGACGTATTGAATTTGTACGTAGATGGGGAAGAATATGCATATGTGGCATCAAATTCTTTACCATCACAGACTATAGATGTAAAAGATATAAAGGATGAGAAGGGTCTGTATAGATATGAGATTGATGCCTCAGTTGTAGCATTCAATGTTAATAACACTGACAATATTGGTGGTAAAGATTCGAATAATAAGTTTACGCAGTTTAAACCATTAGCAAGTGAACCCGATATTCCATTCATTACTGGAGATAAAGTATATTATTCTTCTGAAGGTGAACCATTAATTGGTCTCTCTACTGGATTTTATTATGTTGAAAAGGCAGAAGATTCAAGATCTTTTAAATTATATGCCTCTCCAAACCTAATAGAATCTGGAAACAATTTATCTTTCGAAAAACCAAGTTCTGGTATTGGAACTCATAGTTTTATTTTAAGTTCTCAAATAGATAAAAATCTTGGAATACAGGGAATTTTGAGAAAGTTTCCTTTGGGAAAAAATATTGAAAATGGATTAGGCACAGAAACTTTGCCCGGATACACGGGAATGCTAATAAATGGTGTGGAAATTAGTAATTATAAATCTAAAGATTTTGTATATTATGGACCCATTGAAAGTACTGAAATTTTATCCGGAGGTGAAGATTTTGATGTAATTAATCTACCTTTAATTGATGTTGCTGTAGGAGCAGGAAATACTGCAAAAATTCAACCAGTAATTAGTGGATCACTAAAAAAAGTATATATAGACTCTCAGGATTATAATATTAATAATATCACATCTATCAGTATAAGTGGTGGAAATGGTAAAGGAGCTTCTATTGAACCAGTATTAGTACAGAAGTCTAGAGAAGTTTTATTTGATGGGGAATCATTTACTAATGGTGGTGGAGTTGTAAGAAGCACTAATCAAATTTTATTTTTAAAAAATCATAATTTTTCAAATGGGGAGCAAATTGTCTATAATTCTCTAGGCAATGATCCTATACTTCTTGGATCGGTAATTAATAATTACAAACTACCAAATGATTCAGTATATTATGCCAATGTAGACAGTGCAAGAGCAATAACACTTTTTAACACTCTCGAAGATCAGCAAGCGGGAATTAACACCGTTGGAATATATACGGGGACTGGAGGTCTTCATAAATTTTCAACACTAGCATCAAAAAAACAAGTTTCATACGTAAAAATTCTTAATGAAGGTGAAGGATATACTAATAGAAAATTAATTGTTAAACCTACAGGAATATCTACAACTCGAAATACGATTAATTTTAAAAATCATAATTTTAATGATGGTGAAATTATAGAATATGATTATGAAACAACTAGTATAACTGGATTAAATTCAGCAAATCAATATCAGATATTGAAAGTTGATAATGATTCTTTTAGGTTGTGTGATGCCGGAATTGGGGGAACAATAACATCCAACTATGAAACAAAAAATTATATAAATTTGCAAAGCACTGGTAATGGATATCAATATTTTAAATATCCAGACATTTCAGTTTCTATTGAATATAATCCTGTAGGTTTAGGAACTACATCTGAGACTCAAAAGTTAGTTACGACTCCTGTTGTAAAAGGAAGTATAATAGATACGTATTTGTATGAAAATGGAACTGGATATGGTTCTACAGTATTAAATTATCAAAAGAATCCTAGGATTTCTGTAAAAAATGGTAGATTTGCCGAACTGAAACCTGTTATTGTAAATGGATCTATTGATAGTGTTGTTGTTGCATATAATGGAATTGAATACTATTCAGTTCCAGATTTGATTGTTTCTGGATCTGGAACGGGAGCAGAATTAAGATCTGTAATTAATAATGGTCAAATAACTGAGGTTAAAGTTATTAATGCTGGTACGGGATATTTACAAGAAACAACAAAAATCCAAATAGTACCTTCCGGCAAAAAACAAATCATTAATTCAAATATAAGAAAACTACAACTTAATGATAAAGTTGCAAGATTTTCTTCGGGACAATCACTACAAAAAGGAAAAGATAAATTACAATATTCTGTTTTAAGTTATTTTGATGAACTAAAAACATCTTTTGGAGATGATGATAGTGGTCTTAAAATAATTGGATGGGCATATGACGGAAATCCAATTTATAATTCTCGTGGACATAGTGACCCTGAAAATAGAGATTCTGTTAAGAAAAAATTAGAATCTGGATATGTCTTAGATATATCAAACGTTGATGATAGACCATCTGGATTTAGTAATGGTTTCTTCGTAGAAGATTATAAATTTACTGCAGGAAAGGATTTAGATCAATACAATGGAAGATATGAAAAAACTCCAGAATTTCCTAATGGAGTTTATGCATATCATGCTACAGAAGAATTTCCTTATTTTATAGGAAATGTATATAAATCAAAATTAATTTCAGATTCTGATTTAGACCAATCTTTTGATTTTAATAATTCAAATTTGTTAAGAAATACTCTACCATATAAAGTATCTGAAGAGAATTCTGACTATGATTTTATTAATGAGACTAGTAATGTTTTAGGACAAGAAGTTGAAGTTGTTTCTGTAACATCCGGACCTATAGAAACCATAGATATTCAAAGTTCTGGAGAAAATTATAAGGTCGGAGATGAACTTATTTTTGATAATACAGGAACATCTGGAAATGGTTTAAAAGTTGAAGTTGCTTCTGTAAAAGGTAAAAGTATTACTAATATAGAAACAACTTCTATATCCGAAACTAATTCAGTTTTTACTTGGAAATCTAAAAATGAAATAAAAGTATCGGTTTTACCATATCATAATTTTAAAAATTTAGATTATGTTACAATATCTGGATTTGGAAGTTCACCATTTTTAAATGGGACTTATAGAATTAATGTCCCTTCTTATGACACGGGAAGATGTATCTCTACAATATTATCCACTGCTGCTGTCGGATTTACAACCGAGATATATGTTTTTCCAATTCCAAATCAAATATCTGTAGGAAGTAGTATTACTATTGGAAATGAAACTTTAAGCGTTCTGGGATCATTTAGAGATAAAAATATTTTAAGGGTTCAGAGAGGTGCCACAGGTGTATCTCATACTGTTGGAACTGCGGTCACATTTTTGCCAGATTCATTTACATTTCTAAAATCGGTAGATGAATTTAATTCTAAAGTAAATGATAAAGTATTTTTTAATCCCAAAGAATCTGTAGGTGTTGGTATCAATACTGGTGTTGGATATTCAACATCATTTGTTTTTGGTGAGACAAATGAGACGAGACAAATTCTTGCAAGATCTATTTACATTGAAAATCACCCATTTAAAACAAATCAACCACTTGTTGTCACATCAGACACAACTGGATTGCAAATTTCTACAGACGGGGGATCATCAACTGGTCTTCCATCACCATCAAATGTTTTTGCTATCAATAAAGGTCCAAATATTATTGGATTAAAAACTGAAATTGGGGGACAAGAATTATTTTTCCACGATAATGGAGATGATAGTGACAAATATTCTTTAGAATCTACTTTTATTCAATTATTGGGAAATGTTGATAAAAATGAAACTACAGTTTCTGTTTCAACATCTCATAATCTTTCTAACGGAGATAGTATAACGTTAAATGTTCAACCAAATTTGAGTGTTGGTATAGGAACTTCAACTGCTATAAGAGTCTTGAATACTTTGGGATCATTGGTTTTTAATCCGATTGGATTTAGTTCTTCAAATATTAGTACTTCTACTAACTACATTACATTAAACTCTCATGGATTAGAAACTGGAGATAAAATTTTATATTCAAGTGATGATTCAACAAAACCGGTTGATGATGGAGAATATTTTGTACACAAAGTTGATGATGATAATATAGAATTTGGAAAAACTTATCTTGATGTATTTGGAAAAACCAAAAATATAGTTAGTTTTGCAAATACTGGGGGATCGAGTCAATCAATATCAATAATTAACCCCCAAATAAAGGTAATTAAAAATAATGATTTAGTATTTGATTTAAGTGATTCAAGTTTAGAAGGATATGAATTTAAAATATATAAGGATGAAAATTTTAAAGACGAATTTAAGTCCACTGGAAAAACTTCAACATTTAACGTTTCTGGAGTAGGAACGGTTGGTGTTTCTATCGATGCTTCATTAACACTCAAATATGATTCTTCTATTCCATATAAACTTTATTATAATTTAGAAAAATCTGGAAATATCAGCACCAGTAATATTGAAGTTGTTAATAATAATGAAATTCTATATGTAGATAGTACATATAATAATTCATATACAATTAGTGGAATTGGGACGACAACATTTAATATAAATCTCGCAAAGTCTCCAGAAAGAGTTTCATATTCTTCTACAGAATGTGATATATTAGAATATTCTACAGTTTCAATAGGATCATCTGGACCCGTTAATTCTTTAAATATCATTTCATCGGGAAATTCATATAAAAAACTTCCAACTTTAAAGTCTACAAATTCTTCTTCTGGGAATAATTTAACTATTATTCCAAGATCCAAAAAAATTGGAAGCATAAGTCAACTGAGAACAATTAATGATAGATTTACATATTCTTCAGACAAAACATTAAGACCTAAAGTATTAGCTTCTCCAACAATAGTATTGGAAAATTCAAATACTATAGAAAAAATCACCGTTATTAGTGGAGGTAAGGGATATACTGAATTGCCAGATTATGTGTTAATAAATTCCTCCGATAGGAGTGTTATTGACTCAGGATTAATAGATTTTACAATTGTAGGTTCTTCTATAGTTTCTGCTAGAGTCAATTCGGAACCAAAAGGATTACCGGATGTTGGAACGGAAATATTTACAGTTAACAACAGTAATGGAATATCTGTAGAAAAGGTTGAAACTCTAACTTCAAATACTTTTAAATGTACAATATCAACACCAACAATTCTTGGTATAGCAACTTTTAGACAAGATCCATTCCAAGAAGGAGATGAAGTTTTTGTAGAAGGAATACAAAAATCAGGATCTATTGGTGATGGATTTAATTCATCTGATTATGGATATAGATTTTTAAAGGTAACTAATTATGATAATACTGGTGTTAATGACACTGTAACAATAGAAGTTTCTGATCAATTAACATCAAATATAGGAACTGCGAAAATAGTTCAAGATTTTAGTGCAACAATTATTAAAAAGTCGGACTATCCAGTTTTTGAAATAATACAAAAACCATCCACATTTAAAGTTGGAGAAAAATTATCATCTAATGGAATAATTAGGGATTTAAAAGTAACTGAAAGCAATGATGTATCTTTGAAAGTTTCCGGTTTTTATGATTTGTCTATTGGAGAAACAATTATTGGAAATGATTCTGGAAATATAGCACTTATCAAAGATTTAGTATCTAATGATGGAATATTTAATGTAAAATATTCTAACTTAAAAAATATTGGATGGAATAATGAAACTGGAAAACTGAGTGAAGATTATCAATTAACTCCCAATAATGACTATTATCAAAATCTTTCTTATTCGATAAAAAGTCCTATTACATATAGAGATCAACAATCTCCAGTTGAAAATTTAGTTCATGTAAGTGGGATGAAAAATTTTGCAGATACTGAGATAATAAAGAGTTCATTATCTGGATTTACTACTTTTTCGAATGAACTCACCATCATTAAAGATTTGACAAGTGAGCATAGAGTTGATACTATTAATAATTTCGATTTAGTTATTGATCAGGATGTAGTGCGGGATGTAGTGGGATCGAGATCAAAATTCTTGAAATTAAAAAATGAGAAACTCACAAACTATACTGAATTAAAAGAGAGTATGAATGTTTTGAGTATTGATGATATTAGTAACCAATTTTCCAGTACTGAAATACCACCAAGCGAGTTTTTAAATATAGAAGAAATTGATGATATTCCTTATCACAATTTTTTAATTAGAGTAGTTAATCCCGAAAAAAATCATGAAATTCAATTAGTTGATATTACCATTCTAAGTGATGGAGAAGAAAACTTTATTGTTGAAAATGAATCAATAGCAGGAATTGGAACTACTGATGGATTTGATAACAATAAATTTGGAGATTTTCAATTAAATACAAATGAATTTGGGGAAACATTTTTAAGATTTGTTCCTGAAGATCCATACAATAGTGACTATGATCTAAAAATAATTAGACAAGTCTTTAATTCTCAGGAGTCTGGAATAGGAACACAGTCTGTAGGATTTATTGATTTGACTGGATCGACAGTTGTTGGTTTGGGAACAACAGTTGGTGTAGGAACGGCAACTATAATCTCGGTAGACTCTGAATCATATAACTCCCTCTATATCAATTCACATATAATAAATCGCACTACATTAGATTCTAGTTATACTAAATTATATGTTGTTGGTGCTGGAACATCAACATACTTGTCAGAGTATTATGTTGATGGATCTGAAAAAAGTGGATTTAATGGAAATCAAATAGGAACTTTTTATTCCAATATAGAAAATGGCATTTTAAGTATAACCCATGAGAATAGTAACTCAAATGATTTATTAATACGAAGCACTATTGTTGGTTTTGGAACAACAACAACTGGAATAGGAACATATCGATATAATACATCTGCTCAATTGGATGGTCAAGAAAGAAGTGCCATTTATGAATCCGGTTTTTCTACAACAACTTCAGGACTATCCACAACCATACTATCCATAGATAAAACACTGTTTGATGCATCAAGATCAATTATTCAGGTTAGTATGGGTGCAACACAGGCACTTCATCAGACAATGATGGTTTATGATGGTTCTGATATCATCGTACAGCAGTTACCATTTTTGGCTATATCCAAAGATGAAGATGGATTTGATGAATCTTCTGGAATCGGAACTTTTGGAGCAGAGGTTTCCTCTGATAATTTAATATTGAAATTTTATCCAGATTCTGATATGACTGGTGATATTGATATAGAAATTTTCAGCAAATCTTTATATAAAAATTTAGATATTCTCAATGACCACAGAGACTTGGAATATGGTTCTGTTATAGAAAGTATTGATGAAAAATTCTATAATGGTATTAATCTTGAAAGAATTAACAAAACCAATTTCGTACTTACAGATGATAATATACCTATTTTTTCTAAGACATTTAATCCAGGAGATTCTTCACAACTTAATGCTTCAACCGGAACATTTACAATTAAAAATCACTTTTTTGCGAATGGAGAAGAATTAATTTATACTCCAGGTTCTACTATTGAAGGAGTTGGAATAGGTTCCATGGAAAAGAGTGGTGGTGGATATCTGCAACCTACAGTTTACGCTATCAAACTGACAAATGATACATTCAAAGTATCAGAAACAAAGGATGGATCTGCAGTAACATTTACAGGAATTTCTACTGGTAATGCTCACAGATTTACAATGGCAAATAGAAATAGTAAGTGCATTATTTCTATTGACGGTTTAGTTCAGTATCCAATAGCATTTACAAAAATAGAACATACATTAGATGGAAATATAGATGGAGAGGTTGGAATTAGTACGGATATTATATCTTTAAGTGGGATATCAACAATTAATCCTAATGATATATTGTTGGTAGATGATGAATATATGAATGTTATAAATGTGGGTCTGGGAACAACAAATATTGGTCCAATAGAATATGGTGGATCTTTAAATTTAGTACAAGTTAAGAGAGGATTTGTTGGATCATCCGCATCAACTCACACAGACACGACTACTGCAAGAGTTTATAAAGGAGCATTTAATATTGTAGATGATCAGATTCATTTTGCAGAACCTCCAAGAGGAAATCCTCAAATTAATAGGACAAGAAATAATTTTAATGCAGAAACTTCTAAATTTAATGGAAGAGTTTTCTTAAAATCAAATTATGATGATAATAAAGTTTATGATAATATATCAGATGAATTTACTGGAATTGGCAAAACCTACACATTAAAAGTTGGTGGTGCCGACACAATAGGAATTGGAACTGAGGGTGCTAGTGGACTGGTTTTCATTAATAGTATATACCAATCACCAAAAACTGATAACAATCCAACAAAATTTAATTATGAAATTGAAGAAGATAAGAGTCTTGGAATAACAACTATAAGTTTTTCTGGGGTTCAAAGACCAGATACATTGGAGGATTATATAACTTCGGACTATGATGTTAATCTCAACCAATTGCCTAGAGGAGGCATCATAGTATCATATGGTTCCACTCCTGGACTTGGATTTGCACCACTTGTAGGTGCTTCTGTAACTGCGGTTGTTGGTGCTGCTGGATCCATCGTATCTGTTGGACTTGGGACAACTGATAATGTTGGTTCTGGATATAATGGTTTAGTTTCTATTGGTGTTAGTGTCTTTGAGGAGGGACATACTGGAGATGTAGCAGTCATTAGTGCTACAGTAGGTGCTGGTGGAACACTAACATTTAGTGTAGATAATGATGGTGGTACTGGATATAACAACCCACAAATCTTTGTTTCCGATCCCTCATATGAGAATTTACCAATCATTGGAGTTGAAAGAAGAGGTATTGGCGCAACAACTGATACTGGCACTGGATTATTAATGGATGTTATTGTTGGTGGTGTGAATACTACGGGAATAGGATCTACTTTATTCGAAGTCAAAGAATTTAAGTTCTCTAGGTCTGGATATGGATTCCAAAGAGGTGATGTATTTAAACCAGTTGGCTTAGTAACTCATGGCAGTTTGAGTTCTCCTATATCCGATTTTACAATTACTGTTGTTGATACTTATTCTGACAATTTTGCTGCTTGGGAATTTGGAGAACTTGATTATTTGGATTCAATATCTCAATATCAAAATGGAACGAGAACAAGATTTCCAATCGTATATAATGGAGAACTTCTCAGTTTCGAAACTGAAAAGAATACTCAAATTGAAAAAAATATTAATAATGTTCTCATAATCTTTATAAATGGAATTATACAAGAACCTGGAGTTAATTATATTTTTGAGGGTGGCACATCTTTCGTGTTTACATCAGCACCATTGCCCGAAGATGAAATAGATATATTTTTCTATAAAGGTATAGACGGAACTGATTCTAATGTAGTTGATAATGTGTTCCCCACTATAAAAACCGGAGATATTGTTCAGGTAATAAGTACCAATACGAATCAGAACACTAAAACACAAAATAAGAGAACTGTTTACAATTTAGCATTCTCAGATAAGTTTGAAACAAATAGATATTCTGGACCAGGAATTGACGAATCTGTGTACAAACCACTTTCCTGGACAAAACAGAAAGAAGATAAAAAGATAAATGGGGAATTTGTTTATAAATCAAGAGATTCTATTGAGCCATTAATCGTACCAACATCAAAAATAATTGGAGATGTTTCTACTACAGATACTGAAATATTTGTAGATTCTGTGGGACTATTTGAATATGAAGATGGCACATTTGCACCAAATAATAAAGTGTTTACTGATGATACCGCAACAGGATTTGATGCCTTGATTTTTGAAGATACAAATCCGGTTGCTGCCACATTTACTGCTTCAATTGGTGCTGGTGGAACTGTCAGTGGAATAACAACAGAAAATTCTGGATCTGGATATCTATCTGATCAAACAACAATATCTCTAAAATTTACAAGTCCACCAAACATTGGAGTTGGGATAGGAACAACTGCAACTGCGACAGCGACTATAACAAATGGTAGTGTTTCCTCAGTTGCTATTACCAATTCGGGATTTGGATATACGGTTGCTCCATTAATATTTGCAGAAACTCCAAATCTTAACTATGAAAAAATTACTGGATTTACCATTGTCAATGGATTTTCCGGTATTGTAACAGGGATTACAACTGCACCAGGTATTGGAACTGATTTAGCATTAAAATTTGAAGTTTATCACGATGTTACTGGAAATTATTTCAGTGGTATAGCAACAGGAAATCCAATTTGTATTTTTGATACACGTATTGGCAATGGAGTAACTTCTATTATTGATTCGGATTCTGCAATTGTTGGAATTGGAACATCGTTCTTTGATAATATCTATCGTATATCAGATTGGTCAAATAATGACAACATTGGTATTATTACATGTAATGTAAAATCCGATTCTGATATTATTGGTATTGGGACAACTGGAAGTATTTTAAATCCAGTTGGAAAATATTCATGGGGTAAATTATCAGTTGGCACTAGATCCTCCAATCCAATATCAATAGGTGTAACCGGAAAAACTTATTCTGGTTTATCAACATATCCAACAATTCAGAGAAGAGGTTTTGGTATTAGAAAAACGGGAGCAATTCCAAAAATAGTCTTATAATAATTGACCTACACATCATCGTATAAATATCTAAAAAACTATTAATATGGCTGCATTCGTAACAGATCAATTTAGAATATTGAATGCCGGTTCTTTTGTAGATTCTATCAGTAATAATTCATATTATGCATTTTTAGGATTATCAAATCCAACTGCAACTGGATTTGGTAGGAATACTGATTGGAATACTAGTACGGCAAATAATCCTATTGATAATTAT
>Ga0208645_1001521_pt1 | contig 20027 bp, 33 predicted proteins | sample VirMetDEL_Sep_01_FD_184519 | JGI IMG/M metagenome (GOLD analysis project Ga0208645, IMG submission 184519) | Aqueous microbial communities from the Delaware River and Bay under freshwater to marine salinity gradient to study organic matter... | ecosystem: Environmental > Aquatic > Marine >... | reverse complement strand
TTGCCTATCTCAGCGTTTTTCCAAAAATCGTATGATAGAGCCGATGTGCCGAATATGCAGACGCACGAACTTCAATTGTGGAATTGTTTTAGTTATTATCCTTCTGTTCATTGCTTTGATTGGTTGGATGGTATAAGAGGAAAATTTCTTGGCTTAGATAAAAAATTTTATCATGGCAAATATTTATTTACAATTGATTGGGCACATCCAGATACTAATATATTAGATGTTGAACATTCTGAAATACCTCAAGAACATAAGTGTGCACATATACTGGAGCTTGATAACGGTAATTTTGCAGCTCAGCCTAATAATCGCATTCTGTGGCATGTTAATTCATACACTACTGATAACAGCTGGCCTGACTATAAAGTCCAAACTACTTACTGGGATGCAGAAGATAATAGCATGGTTACTGAAGACTCCGATAAAATGTTTTATAATATGGAAGAAAAAAAGGAGTAAAATATGAAAGATAGATTTACACACTTATTTAAAAATAGAAATAAAGAGCAATCTTTACTTGCTAAAACAAAAGTTTTATTTAATGCAAGGCATGAAGTAGATATTAATGCTAATGGTACATCAGGATATGTTGTTAAACATGGTTCAAATAAAGGAAAAGTTTTAGCTCACAAGGTTTCTAAATCAAACTCTAACTGGTAAAATATGTTCGATAAATTTATGTACAAACTGCTTGGAGCAGTAGATGATTTTTTTGAAAAAATTGAAAACTTATTTACCAAAAAGAAGAGGAGAAAGAAATGAAAAAATGTAAACAATGTAAAAAAGAATTTGAAGCTAAAGATGAACTAGATCTTTTTTGTAGCCAAGATTGTAAGGAGGAAGCTCTAGCAGAATTAGATTCTGGTTCTGATGAGTGTTTGTCATGTCAGTAAAAATTTCAGATAACACTTCAATCGGTTTACCGTTACGGAACTTAATTGGGTTGATCGGTGCAATCGTGATTGGCGCGTGGTTTGCATTTGGTGTTATTGAAAGACTTAATCAATTAGAAACTAAAAACCAGTTATTTGAAAAAGATTTATTAGAGGCATCTGTTCAAAAGCCTATTGATCAAGAACAATTTATGATCTTGGAATGGCAAGCAAAACAAATTGAAAAAATGCAAGAAATGTTAGAAGAAAATGTACATACAGGTGTAATGTTAGATAATCATGAAAAAGAAATAGAAAAATTAAAAAAAGATATAGAAAAATTAAAAGACGCTACAAGAGATATTAAATTTGCTAATGGAAATGGAAATGGGCATTAACGAAGGTACTTTTCAAGAGTACGATTATAATAATGAATACGAGGAGTGTGAATGGCGAAATTAGTTATTGCATTATGTTTATTTGTAAATGGAGAACTTCTTGAACATAGAATTCAAAACTCAATGAGTGATTGTTTAAAACATAAAAGAGAAGCTCAAAGGCATATAAATCAAGAGGATCAACAGTTGATGTGTGGTGAAGTTGAAGCTAATATAGGTAAAAATATTGATGGTAGCTTATATATAGAAAATATTATACAACCAAAATAAAATGAACCTTTCTCGTAATTTTACTCTTTCAGAATTAACAAAATCAGATACAGCTATTCGTAAGGGTATAAATAATAATCCATCAGCAGACCAAGTAGAAAAATTAAAAATACTTTGTGAAAATATATTACAACCTGTACGAGATCGATTCGGAAGAGTTACTGTGACTAGCGGATTTCGCAGTGGTGAATTATGTTTAGCCATAGGCAGTTCTATTAATAGTCAGCATACAAAAGCAGAAGCTGCAGACTTTGAATGTCCTGGTGTAGATAACGCAGAAGTTGCAGATTGGATAAAAGATAATTTAGAATATGATCAACTTATATTAGAGTTTTATAATCCAGGAGAACCAAATAGTGGTTGGATTCATTGTAGTTATATTCCTGAACAAAGAAGAGCAAGTTGCTTGCATGCATTTAGATCTGAGGGTAAAGTCAAATATAAACCAGTTATAGGAAAATTTAAGGATATATTGTAATGGGAATAACAAGATCACAAATGCCAAAACAAATTGAAGGTAAATTACGTGGCGCGAGAACCGAGAAAAAACAAGAAAAAAAGAAACTTCAAGTTAAGAAACCCTATCGCAAAAATGCTCTTAGCAGGACGTTTACTGTTTAAACCAAAAGTGGTACAATCTAAGAAGTTGTACAACCGAAAGAGGCTTAGACACGATGACAAAACTATGTGCTAGAGGCAAAGCGGCCGCTAAAAGAAAATTCAAAGTTTATCCGTCAGCGTATGCAAACGCATATGCTAGTAAGATTTGTGCGGGTAAAATAAAAGATCCTTCGGGTGTAAAAAGAAAAGACTGGGGTCCTAAAAAAGCTAAATTAGGTGTTATGGTAGATCATGCCAAAGTTCATCGTCCAGTAATGGAAACAGAAACTCCAGCAGAGTACAAAAAAAGATCAGAGTATTTTGGTAGTCATATAAAATCTAGTTTAGCTGATGATTCATATGTTTCTAATAAATCATATGAAGATTATTACGGTGACTTACTTAAATGAGTCTAGATAAATGGTTTAAAGAAAAATGGGTAGACATAGGTGCACCTAAAAAAGGAGGTAAATACCAAGAATGTGGAAGAAAATCTGCGAGTTCTTCAAAAGGAAGAAAGTATCCGAAGTGTGTCCCACTTGCGAAAGCCACACGCATGACAAAGTCAGAAAAGGCGAGTGCTGTCGCACGAAAGCGCCAAGCCCCAAACACTGGCCCTAAGCCAACTAATGTTAAAACAATGGCATCTAGGGGTGCATTTACTAAACTATATTATGGTGGTATGATAGATTTATAATGGAAGAAGCAAAAGAATATAAAGCATATTTAAAAGCACTTAAAAAGGCAACTGAGTCAGTTAATAAAGATAAGAAAAAACCTGTACAGTCAAAAAGAATTTTAAATATGACTACATTTAGCGATGGTGGCATGTGCCGTGGTGCAGGAGCCGCTGTAAGAGGAACTAACTTTAAAGGAGTAATGTAATGAAAAAAGATAAACCACTTTCACCTAAACAGAAAAAAATAGCTGCAATGGCTGAGCCTACAGATAAAATTACAGGCGAAGATTTTAAAAAAATGAAAAAAGCAAAAGCTGGCGGTTTAATGGGTGGCGGACATAAAAACTACAAAATGTCTGGCAGAATATAATTTTAGGATCATGACATGGCTACATCTGGGACTACAAGTTTTAATATTACGATTGATGAAACAATCGAAGAAGCCTATGAAAGATGTGGCGTAAGAACTAATTCTGGTCATGATATTAAATCAGCAAGAAGAAGTTTAAATCTTTTATTTTCAGAATGGGGTAACAGAGGTATTAATCTTTGGAAAGTAAAATCTCAAACTGAAACTTTAGTTAATGGACAAGCAACATATACTACACCAGATGATTGTAGTGATGTATTAGAAATGGTTGTAACCACAACAGGTGGTACACAACAATCATTAACAAAAATTTCTAGATCTGAATATATTGCAATTCCAAATAAATCTGATTCAGGAACACCTTCTCAATATTACATTAACAGATTAATTCAACCTACAATAACTTTATATTTAGCTCCAGATACTTCTGCAGTTACAAATGTTTTTTATTATTACATTGCTAGAATTGAAGATGCAGGAGCATATACAAATACAGGAGACATGCCTTATAGATTTTATCCTTGCATGGTTTCAGGTTTAGCTTTCTATCTATCTCAAAAAGTTGCACCCGATAGAATTCAAGCTTTGAAATTATTATACGAAGATGAATTAAAAAGAGCATTAGAAGAAGATGGACAGAGAACTTCTGTTTACATTACACCTAATGTTTACTTTCCACAGGGGTCATAATGGCATACGCAAAAGGTAAATATTCACAGTCCATCTCAGATAGATCAGGACAAGCTTTTCCATACACAGAAATGGTAAAAGAATGGAATGGTTCATGGGTTCATATATCTGAGTTTGAAGCTAAACACCCACAACTAGATCCAAGACCTAAAAAAGCAGATCCTGTAGCTTTATGGAATGCTAGACCACAAAGGGCTGCACCAGTGACAGTGTATTTAGATCCTCAATATTGGCCAGGACAATTTTTATCAAATGGTATGCAACCAGCTATAGACCCTTTAGAAGAAAATAACAAAAGACAGTTGGGTTCAGTTGTTGGAAATGTTACAATAACAATTACTTAATATGACTTATTCAGAACTATTACAAAAAATTAGAGATTACACTGAAGTTGACTCTTCTGTTCTTACAGATTCTATTTTAGATAGCATGATTCGTGATGCTGAGCTACGTATTTTTAGAGAAGTAGATGCAGATTATGCTAGAGAATATGCTACTGCAAATGTAAATATTAATTCACCTTATTTAAATTTACCTAATGCTAATTCAAGTTCTGGTTTAACATCGACTAGAAGAGCTATTATTGTAAGATCCTTTTTAGTTTTTGACACTAATCAAAGCCCAACAACCAAAGAATATTTAGACAAAAGAGACACTAGTTTTATTTTTGAGTATAATTCTACAGGTGCTACAGGAGTGCCTAAATATTATGCAAATTGGAAAGAGACCACATTAATTATGGCTCCTACTCCAGATGCTCAATATCAAGTTCAATTAAGCTATATTTATACTCCAGATCATTTATCTGCTACAAATACGACAACTTATTTATCAGATAATGTTCCTGACTTATTATTTTACGCTACAATGGTTCAAGCTTACGAGTTTTTAAAAGGTCCAATGGATATGTACAAACTCTATTCAGACAAGTATAATGTAGCTATACAAAGTTTTGCGTTGGAGCAAATGGGCAGAAGACGTAGAGATGAGTATATGGATGGTGTGCCAAGGGTTCAAATTCCTTCGCCATCACCTAACAGTAAATAATTTTTAAGGAGAATTAATTATGGCAATATCACAAGCAGTTTGTAATTCTTTTAAGAAAGAAATTCTTGAAGGAATACATGATTTAGAAAGTGGTGGAGACTCTTTTAAGTGTGCACTATACAAATCAACAGCGGTTTTAAGCGCTGCAACAACTTCATATACTACAGGTAATGAAGTATCGCCTTCTGGAACATATGCAGCTGGAGGCGGAGTATTACAAAACCAACAAGTGTCTCTTTCAAATGGAGTAGCAATTGTTGATTTTAACGATATTTCTTTTACAGGAGTAACTTTAACTGCAAGAGGAGCGTTAATTTATAATACAACTGAAACTGGTAAAGCAGTTTGCGTATTAGATTTTGGTGCAGATAAAACAGCAACATCTGGAACTTTTACAATTCAATTTCCAGCATTTACTTCATCAGCAGCAATATTAAGAATCGCATAATTTAAACGGGAGGCCCAATGGCAGATATTACAGTACAGGTAGTGTCAGCGGGCCTTACCGCATATGGTTCTCAAACTTGGGGATCTAAAACCTATGGTGGTGATCAAACTGCTAGTACAACAGTAGGATCAGCAGACGCATTTAACAATCAGGGTTGGGGAAGATTATCTTGGAATTCATTAGTTTGGAATCAAGATTTTGAAAATATTTCAGTAGCAGTAGTAACACCTGGTAAAGGAACTCCTTGGGGATTAGATGTTTGGAGTGATGCAGAATGGGGTCAAATATCTGGAATGGATACAGACCAAGGTTCTGCAGAATTAACTGTAAGTGTTGATGCTGGCGTAACAGGAGAACAGTTAAATACAACAACAGCTACCGCAGTAGCAGGAGCTAGTGCTGAAGTATTTTTAACTGGTATAACAGATTTACAAACATTTACTGGAGATGAATTTGGAGGAGAACTTGTTACAGTTCCTGTAACTTCACCTTCTCATGACGAATGGGGAACTGAATATTGGGGTTCAGGACAGTGGGGTGTTGGAGACGGTGTAACAGTTATAACTGGTCAACCTGATATTTCAGCTGACGCTAATGTTGAAGTTTCTGGAGAACAAATTGCTTTCCAAGCTGTAGGAACTGTTGAAATTCCAGTTGTTATTGATGAGGGTATTTTAATCAATTCAACTCTAGGAGATGCATTTGGAGGAGAGGTTGTAGAGGTACAAGTAACTACAGCTTCAGCACAGCCTTGGGGCGAAACAGCTTGGGGTGATGGTCAATGGGGTCAATCTGTAGGTACTGATATATCTCAAGGTGGAGAAGAAGTTGCTATTCCATCAATTGAAATTGATGCTGTTGGTATCCCTACAACTTCAAATACTGAAGATGTATTTGTAACGGGTGATGCTAATGTTACTTTAACGGCTTTAGATCAATTATCTATAAATTTAGGCAATGAAAATGCATTTACTAATGTAAGAGTTGAACCAACTGGAGTTCAATTTGGACCAATTATTATTGGTAATTTCTTAGCAGGAATTAGTGCAGAAGTTAATGCAACAGGAGTGACAGTCTCTGCTACCACTGGTATAATAGGTTTAAATGCGTGGGCTGTTGTAGATCCAGGTTCTGAACCAACATGGACCGTTGTTGACATAGCGGCTTAGTAAGAATAAAATTTAACTATATTTAAAAAAGGATAAAAATTATGGCATCAAGTTATTCTACAGATTTAAAACTCGAACTTATGGTAACAGGGGAAAACTCTGGTACTTGGGGCGATAAAACAAATACAAATTTAAACCTAGTACAACAAGCAATTGCAGGATATGAAGAAATAGATGTTGCATCAGCAGATGTAACTCTTGCAATGACAAATGCAGCATTATCAAATGCAAGAAACGCTGTATTAAAATTAACAGGTACTTTAGCAGCAGATAGAGAAGTTTTAGTTCCAGATGGAATTGAAAAAACTTATATCGTAGTAGACGGTACTACTAGAGCAGGATTCACACTAACTATCAAAACTGTTTCTGGAACAGGGGTAGCAATTCCTGCAGGAAAAACTGTAATGGTTTTCTCAGACGGCACAAATGTAGTTGATGTATTTTTCTTAAAAGATGTTGTTGAAGACACTACACCTCAATTAGGTGGTAACTTAGATGCTAATGGAAATAACATTTTAATAGATGATACTAACTTTATAGGTGATGAAAGCGGTAACGAACAAATTAAATTTTCAACTACAGCTTCTGCTGTAAATGAAGTTCAAGTTAAAAATGCTGCTACAGGGAATGCACCAGCAATTTCTGCTACAGGAGATGATACTAATCTTGATTTAAACATAAATCCAAAAGGAATCGGAAGAGTTACATTAGGTGCAGGTAAAATTGAACAAGTTGCGGAAAAAGTAACTCAAACAGCAACAGCAACAAGTACAGCTGTAATTGATGTTATCACTCAAGCTGTTCTTCAATATACAACTGATGCAGCAGCAAACTGGACTGTAAACATTAGAGGTGATGGTTCAAACACTATGGATTCGATTTTAGATACTGGAGAATCTCTAACTGCAGTTCACATGGTGCCTCAAGGTGGAACAGCCTATTACAATACTCAAGTACAAGTAGACGGTACAACGACTAACGTAACAACTGTCTGGCAAGGTGGTTCTGCTCCTACATCAGGTAACACAAACTCTACAGATGTTTACACGTACACTACAATTAAAACTGCAGCTACAACTTTTACAGTTTTAGCTTCACAAACACAATTTGCATAGGAGTAATTAATGCCACTAATAACAACTAGAGGCGGAGGTTCAGCAAGAGGGTTTGGATTTTCTGGTGGACTAAATATTATTTTAGCAACGGGTGGAACTATTTCTACATTTACTAGTGGTGCAGAAGAATATCAACTTCATCAATTTAATACTTCAGGTACATTCGAATTAACTAAAGTTCCAAGTAAACCTGGATTTAATACTTTTGCTAGATTTATCGCTGGAGGCGGTGGATCAGGTGGCGGTGGATCAGTTCATGCACCTGATGGTGCAGGTGGAGCTGCTGCTATTGTAAGATTAAATCAATCTTCAGTATCTATTCCAGTTGGAAACTATTCTTTTACAGTTGGAGCTGGTGGACCTCAAACAGGTAATGGCTCTCAACAAGGTTCCGCTGGAGCAGCAGGAGGATCAACTTCTGCTTTTGGTAGTACTGCAAATGGTGGAAACGGTGGAAGTGCCCGAGGTGGCCCTGGTGGAAATAATGCAGATTACAGCGGATCAGGTAGATCGGGAGCATCTCGATCAGCAGGATCTGGAGCAGGTGCAGGAGGAAACGCACCTGATGGACCTACAGGCGGCCCTGGTGTAACTCAATATGCAGATAACACTGGCGGAGCATTAGTTGGTGGTGGCGGAGGCTATCGTACTGGAGGAACAGGCGGTGGCGGAGGCTGGCAAGCAGGAGGCGGAAGTCGACCAGGCGCTGGAGGCGGAGGCGGCTACTCTTGGGGTGGCGGCGGAACAGGTGCTAACGGTGCTGTTTGGATAAGTTATAGGATTAAATAATATGGCAAGTTTTTGTAAATTAGACGCTAACAATGTTGTAACAGACTTATACAAAGTCGCTGACAATGATATTTTAGTAGATGGTGTTGAAAACGAAGCTAAAGGTATAGAGTTTTTAAGAAATTTAACAGGTGATGCCAATGGAAATTTTAAAAAATATTCTATGTGGACAGTTGGAAATAGCAGATATGCTAATGCTCCTGCAGGAACACCTTATAGAGGAAATGCTGCAAAAATAGGTTCAACTTATAATCCGTCAACCAATGTTTTTATTGATCCAAAACCACATGCAAGTTGGGTTTTAAATTCTAATAATGTTTGGGAACCACCTGTAGCAATGCCTACAGAAGAACAAAGATATTATGGATCTGATCCATTTACATCTATTTTAGATCCAAACACTCAAAGACCTGTAAATCCAACAGGGGAAAATGGATATATTCAAGGAATCAATTATGTGACTGTAACCAACACAGATGGTAATACAATAGAATTACCAGAAGGAAGAATTCCTGTACAGTGGGATGAGGATAATCAATTTTGGTGGGGTTGGCATAATGATGGATCTAAAAGAACTTGGAACGGAACTAGCTGGAATCTAGCGTTGTAATTCACTAATAAAATAGTATATACCTACATTAATGGAAGAAAGACAGGTATATACTTTATTACGTACTCCTATTATTAAATTTAATTTAAAAAAATCTCATTTAAAATTAAATAAAGAATTAATTAAATTAGCTTATACTTTAAAAAATAAAAATAAAGGTGTAATTAAAAGTAATAAACATGGGTATCAATCCCAATTAATTCCGAATGAAAATCCGATTATTAAAAAATTTATTAAAAAATTTCAAATTCCATTTTCTATTTTTGCAGATGAAATTAAATTAAATAAACCTTGGACTTGTTACCCTGACTTACCTTGGATCAATATAAGCTCTAAAGGAGCCTATAATATATATCATGCTCATGGTGAAGCTCACTTTGCAGCAGTTTATTACATACAAGTTCCAAAAAATTCTGGACAAATTAAATTTTTAAAAGATAGACATGTTTTTGATTATTTTCCAAATCAATATGATTTATTGATATTTCCAGGTTGGTTACAACATTCTGTTTGTAAAAATAAAAGTAATGAAGATAGAATAAGTATAGCTTGGAATATTAATATCAAACAATGAAAATATTAGGTTTACAATTTTCACACGATGCTAGTGCATGTATTATAGATAATAATATTATTTCTTTTTATCAAGAAGAGTCAATGCTTTCTGGTATTAAGAAAGATTATAATATTAATTATTTATGGAATGAATTAAAAAATCAAACATTTGATACAATAATATTTGGACACCCAAAACTTACACATGATTCAGCTCTTTTTTATAAGCAGTTAATTGAATTTAATTGTGAAAAATATTCTATAAATTATAAACAAATAACTTATAGCTTAGATCACCACTTGCAGCATGCTTCTTGCGCCTTGTTTAATAGTCAATTTAAAAATGCATATTGTTTGGTTATGGATGGCAGTGGAACACCTTACTATTATAACAACATGAACATAGGTAACGAAATAGAATCTATATTTTATTACAACGGTAAATTTAATTTAAAATGGAAAGTTTGTAATGGTATAGACATGAGTTATACCGATACAATACACAGTATCCAAAGCATCAGTCCTGCTCTTTTATTTAAATATGCCGCTTCTTATTTAGGATCTAGGGAACCAGGGTCAGTCATGGGTTTATCTTCTTATAGTCAAAAAGGTTTAGATATACCCGTGTATTATAAAAATAATGAATTATATAAAGTTAATCAAAATTTATTGTGGCACATGATGGTTAAAGTTAATCATGACAAATATAAAATTACTTATAGTATTCAAAAAGAATCTAATGAAATTGTTTTAGATAGAGTTAATAAAATTTTAAAAATGGATTCAAAAGCAAATATTTGTTTGTCTGGAGGTTATTTTCAAAATTGTCAAAGTAATGGTTATATTTTAAATCATTATAAAAATATATTTGTAGATCCTTTGGCTCATGATGGTGGTACTTCTATGGGTTTAGCTTTACTTGTAGCAAAAGAAAATAATATAAAAGTAAAACCTTATAATAGTTTATATATAGGTTTAAAACCTGTGTACCCTAAATTAAAAGCAAACACTAATCTTAATGAAGTTGTTGAACTATTAAGAAACAATAATATTGTTGCTATATATCAAGGTAGACAAGAAGCAGGTCCAAGAGCGTTAGGTAATAGATCTTTATTATTTAATCCAATGAATCCCCATGCAAAAGATATTGTAAATAAACTTAAACAAAGAGAATGGTATAGACCTTATGCAGGAACAGTTATGCATGAGCATTTTAAAAACTGGTTTGATTTACCTAAATTAGAAACACCATTTATGAGCTATGCTGCTAAAGTTAAAAAGCCAGATTTAATACCTGGGATTACACATATAGATAATACATGTAGGGTGCAAACTTTAAAACAAAAACAAAATCCTAATTTTTATAAATTGTTAAAAGCGTGGTATAATAAAACAAAGTGTCCTGTGTTATTAAATACTTCTCTAAATATTGCAGGTAAACCCTTGATAAATACTTATAACCAAGCTATAGAGTTAGTAAATAATTCAGACTTAAAGTATATATATATGCCTGAAATAAATTATTTATATAAAAAGGATTAAAAAATGAATAAAAAATATTTTTTCTTATGTGGATACATGCGTTGTGGTAATACCGTGTTAACTTCTATTTTAAATCAAAATCCAGAATTAAATGTTACTCCAAATAGTGTTGTGCCTGAAATAGTTTACAATATGTATTTATTAAAAGAACAAACAATTTATAAAGAAAACGGTGATGAAAAACCTTTCGACAATGTTATGAATAATGTTTTACATATGTATCATAAAGATAATAAAGCAAAAAATATTATAGAAAGAGCACCTTGGAGTACACCTGCAAATTATGAATTATTAAAATACATGGGTTTTTTACCAAGTAAATTTATATATTTAGTTAGACCTTTAAGAGAAATATTAGAATCTTTTTGTAGAGTTATTAGACCTAAACCACATCAAGTTGAAAACTTTTGTGATTACTTAATGCATGAAACAGGGCCAATAGGTAAATCTTTATTAGGGTTACAAAACTTAAAAAATAAAAAAGAAAAAAATTTAATGATTATTAATTATCACGATTTTTGTGATTCCCCAGAAAAGATTGTTAAGGATTTATATAAGTTTCTAGGTTTAACTTATTATAAAAAACATAAGTTTAAAAATTTAAATCAAGTTGATAAACGTAACCATCCTCAAACTACTATTAGAACAGATGAGATAAAATTACTTAAACATAAGTTTATAAGAAAAGTTCCAGAGGAAGTTATTAAAAAATATGAAAACACCTTTATTTCTTCATAGTGAGTTTATAAGTGATAGCGCTGTTGAAGAAGTTAATAAATATTATAATAAAAATAAAAAACTAGCAAAACCAGGTAAATCTGGTGGACACACTGTACAACCTCAAATCAAAGAGTCTACAGATATTACATTACAACCTTCACAATTTTATGAAAAATTACCTAAATATAGTTCTGAATTTGTTAAGGTAGTTAATAATTACAAATTTAAATATCCAGAATTACAGTTTGCAGATACCAGATGGGGTTTAACTGAGTCTCCTTTAATACAAGAGTATAAACCAGGACAGGGTTTTTATAGACCTCATTACGAAAGAGAACAATGGTCTTTTACTAGATTACTAGTCTTTATGACTTATCTAAATGATTCTAAAGGTACGTATTTTAAATATCAAGATTTTGAAACAGAAGGTAAAAAAGGTTTAACATTAATATGGCCAGCTGATTGGACCTTTACCCATAACGGTATTATTGATTTTAATAATACAAAAAGAATTATAACAGGTTGGTTGAACTGGATTATAGATGATACACGATAATTTGTGTTGGATATTTGAATCTGCTTTTACTGAAAAAGAATGTAAGCACATTATAAAAATGATTAATGATAGTAAAAAAATTAAAGCTAAAACTTATGGAAGAACTTCTTCTAAACAAAGGAAAGGAAAAGTTGTTTGGAAAAAACCTGAATATTTTCATAATATAATAGAACCTCTTTTTAATCAGGCTAATAATAGTGCAGGGTGGGGTTATCAATATGACTTGTTAGAAGACATTCAATTAGCTCAATATGATAAAAGTGATCATTTTAATTGGCACGAAGATACTTTATCAAAACCTTTTAAAGGAAATAAAATTAGAAAACTATCTATGTCTATTAATCTTTCAGATCCTTCTTCTTATGAAGGTGGAAATTTTATGTTTAGAAGATTAATAAAAGGTGAAGTAAATGATTTTCAACCCATAAAATTTAGAAAACAAGGTAGTGTTGTTGTTTTTCCAAGTCCTACAATGCATAAAGTTACTCCTGTAATTAAAGGCACTAGATACGCACTAGTCGCATGGGCATTAGGAGATCCTTTTAAATGATATTAGAAAGTAAAAATTTTTTATTTGATCAAGAAATAGTAGAAATAAATAACTATATACTTGGTAATAACTTCCCGTGGTATTTTCAAGAAAGTGCTACCAGTAATAAATTTCATTTTTTTTCTCACGGATTAATTCAAAGATATAATCATACTAAAGAAGAACCACAATCAAACTCTGACGTAACACCACATATTATGAAAATGTTTGAAAGATTTGCAGATGAACATAAATTAAAAGTAAATAAAATTACAAGAGGTTGTTTAAATCTTACACATCATCATGGCAAATTTATACACGGAGACCCGCATGTAGATCATGAATTTGATCATAAAGTATTTATGATATATTTAAATAACACTAGTGGAGATACAATTATTTTTGATAAAAAATATAATGGTAAAAAAACTGTATTAGATGTTAGTAAAAAATTAAAAATAAAAGAAAGGATAAAACCTGAACTCGGTAAAGCAATATGTTTTGATGGTAGTTATTACCATACAGCAGCTTTTTGTAAACCAATGCAAAGAAGAGTGGTAGCGGTTTTAACATTTGTATGAAAGTTAAATCATTAAAAGATTTTTATATTGTTACACCTATTAAAGATTATAAAGTTTTTAATAAAGATTTAATAAATTTAATATCTAAAATGCCTGAAAATAAATTTGAAAACATTACTAAAACTGATTGGAATCTTTCTAAAGAAACACCTAGAGAATATTTAACTTTATTTTATAAAAAAATAAGTCCTTACATGAATAAAATGTGTAAAATGTTGCAAGCAAAAAATTGGACAATATGGAATGGCTGGTTTCAACAATATTATGAAAATGACTTTCATACTTGGCATAGGCATCACAAAACTAATTGGACAAACATTTATTATATCGAGGCTCCACATACTGCAATGTTGACACGTATTAAAGATCCTTTTACAAATGAAGAACAGATAATTGATGCAGGAGAAGGAGTTTTAATTACATTGCCAGCACATGTTTTACACACTTCTGCACAATTTAAAAGTAAAAAAAGAAAAACTATAATATCGTTTAACAGTTGTTTTCATGATTAAACATACAAAAAAATATAATTTAAATGTTCCTAGTTGGGAAACATTATTAGAGAATTTAAACTGGTCTATTACTAATAATAAAATTGTAAAACACAAATGCCCTGGTTTTTTAATTTCACACCAGGCTTACAAAATTAAAGAAGTAAAACCTATTTTAAAAGATTTAAAACTTGATGATGCACATTTGTATATAAATTTATGTAAAGGAGACACGATGGGTAGACATTGGGACGGTACAGATGTTTATTTTTGGCAAGTCAAAGGAACTTCTATATGGCATTTTGATACTAAAAAAGTAACTTTAAAAACTGGTGATTTGCTTTACATACCTAAAAAAACTTGGCATGGCGTAGAGGCCACTGAACCAAGAGCAGGTATTTCTATGAGCATTGACTATACAGAATGATAAATTTTTATTTTTTATCTTCACTTCCTAGATCAGGTAATACGCTTTTAGGCTCTTTAATAAATCAAAACAATTACATTAAGATGTCTGCTAATTCTTTACTAACAGATGTTTTATATAATTTAGAATTATTAAAAGAATCTGAAATTTATAAAAATTTTCCTGATGAAAAATCATTAAATAATATTGGTAAAAATTTATTTGATAATTATTACAAAGATTGGAATAGCACACATATAATAGATAGAGGACCTTGGGGTACACCCGATAATTTAATGTGCCTTAAAAAAGTATATAAAAATCCAAAGTTTATAATTTTACATAGACCTTTACTAGAATGTTTAGCTTCAATGATTTTAGCAGAAAAACCTAAAGATGTAGAAAAAAGATGTCATTCATTAATGTATCATCACGGTAATGCAGGGTATGGTTCAGGTATAATAATGCATTATTTAATAAGCACAAAAAATATAATTAAAAACAAATTAAATTATAAAATAATTAAATATGATGATCTAGTAAATAACCCAACAGCTTTTCTAAAAGATTTAGGAGAATATTTACATGTAGATATTAAACTTAAAAAAATAAAACAATTTGAGATTAACGGTGTAAAATATAATGATAATGTGTTAGGTTATAATTTACATAAGATTAGGACAGATTCTATCTCAAAAAGAAAGTATTCTTATAAAGATGTTTTGCCTCAATCAATAATTAATAATTATAAAAATTTAGATATATGAAAATAGTAATTTTAGGAGGAGGAGCTGCGGGTTGGTTTACAGCTTTGTATTGTAATAAATATTTTCACGGACATGAAGTCACTTTAATTGAATCTGATAAAATAGGTATATTAGGAGCGGGTGAAGGAACTACTCCTCAAATCATATCTAGTTTACAATTTTTAGATATTGATCCTCTAGATGTTATTAAAAAAACAGGTGGAACATTTAAAAATGGAATTAATTTTAAAAATTGGAATGGGGATAATAAACAATACTTTCACCCTTTTACAGGGGATGAGTATAGTTATTTAATTCATGAAGCTTTAAATAAAAATAAAAATATAGATGATTTTGTATATGCTAATAAAATAAGTTATGCTAACAGAATAGATCCGAACAATTGTACATATGCTTTACACTTTGATGCTTTTAAAATAGCAAAATATTTAAGAACTTTAGCTATAGGAAGAGGTGTTAAATGGATACAAGGTGAGTTTAAAAAAGCAAACGGAAAAAATAAAATTAAATCAATTGTATTAGAAGATAAAAGAAAGTTTGATTGTGATTTCATATTTGATTGCACTGGTTTTGCTAGATTGTTAATAGGTAAACATTTTGAAACTCCTTGGGTGAGTTATCAAAAACATTTACCTATGAAACGCGCTGTGCCTTTTATGTTAAAACATGACAAAGATTTAATTCCATACACTGAAGCTGTTGCCATGAAGTACGGATGGGTATGGAAAATACCTTTACAAGAAAGATGGGGGTCAGGTTATATTTATGATTCAGATTATATAAACGCGGATCAAGCCATAGAAGAGGCTAGTAACTATTTTAAACAAGACTTAAAACCTTTAAGAGTTTTTAAATTTGATGCAGGACGATATAAAAAAGTATGGGTTAGTAATTGCATGGCAGTTGGGTTAAGCACTGGATTTACAGAACCTTTAGAAGCCACTAGTATATGGTTGGCTTTATCTCAATTAGAATTGTTAAAACATTATTTATCTAATGTTAAAAATTTAAACCAAGATTCTATTAATTCTTATAATGAAGTTGTTAAGGAAAATAATGATAATATATTAAGCTTTTTGTATTTACATTATTTAACAAAAAGAAAAGATAGTCCATTTTGGAAAAATTTTAGAAAAAATACTATTGTTCCAGACAAATTAAAACCTATTTTAAATAAAATAGAAAAAGGTAATCTAAACATAATAGATCTTATGACACAAAAAGGTAATTTATATTTTACCTATATCGGACACATTCTTGTTAGTAATGGTTTAGGTTTAATCAAAAAAAATAAAGATATGACTTTTTATAAACCTTTCCCTTCTATGAAAGATTATGAAGACACCAATAAAATTAACATTAAACAATCTATAAAACATGGAGAGTTTTATGAAGATTAGTGATGATCTTTTAGATAAAAGATTTGTGGATGAATTATATTATGATTTGTTAAATAGTCCATGGTATGCAAACAACATAGCTAATAGAACTTCTTTTCCTTATGGGGAAAAAGGTACTCATTTATTAATGAGTAATGACATTTATCTTAGACAAAATAATTATACAGCTCATACCTCTAATTTAACTCCAAAGTTTATAAGTTTATTTGAACATTTATGTAAGTGTTTTGATGTTAATTTATATTTAAAACAAATTTGTGCTAATTTACAATTCTACGGACAAGATGGTACTTTTCATTGTGATGGTAATTCAAAGCATTTAGTATTTATACTTATGTTATGTAATGAAAATTTACCTAACAATCCAAGTGGTGAATTTATTAATAAAGATCAAAATAAAAAAGTTTCCTTTAAACATGGGAGAGTTTTTATGTTTAATGCTGCTGAACTACATAGAGCAAATGCATTTAATAAAAAATATATTCCAAGAATAACTGTTAAGTTTTGTGGAGAAATAATTAATGAATAAACCTTTAAAAAAAATATTAGTGTTTGGTTTGCCTGGTTCTGGTAAAACAACTTTTGCAAAACAACTTACACAAGATACAGATTTACCTCACTTTAATGCAGATGAAATAAGAGGTTTGTTTAAAGATTGGGATTTTACAGAAAGAGGAAGATTAAGACAAGCAGTACGAATGGAAGATTTGTGTCAGATTGCAGGTAAAACATGTGTTGTAGATTTTGTATGTCCATTTAATTTATACCGTAAGAATTATGATTTAACAGTTTGGATAAATACGATTGAAGCAGGACGATTTGAAGATACTAATAAAATTTTTGAAATACCAAAAGAAGTTGACTATGAAATTACAGACTATAACTACGATCATATTATAAGAGAGATACATGATAGATTGGGATAAACCTACAGCTTTAATGTTAGGTAGATGGCAACCATGGCACAAAGGTCATCAAGAATTATTTAAAAAATCGTTAGAGAAAACAGGACAAGTAATTATCATGGTCAGGTCAATGCCTATATCTAAAAATAATCCTTATGATTTTGAACAAGTTAAAGAAAAAATTAAATACGCGTTACAAGAATATAAAGGTAAATTTGAAGTAATACAGGCTCCTAATATTACAAATGTTTGTTATGGTAGGGGAGTTGGTTATAAAATTGAAGAAATAGAATTACCTAAAGAAATACAAGCTATTTCTGCTACTAAAATAAGATCTCAATCTTTATAGGTTTACTGTATTAGTGTATAATCCAAGTATGCCATTAAGAAAAATACAATTTTTACCTGGGTTTAATAAACAACAAACAGCATCTGGCGCTGAAAATCAGTGGGTAGATGGAGATTTTGTTCGTTTTAGATATGGATCACCAGAAAAAATAGGGGGTTGGGAACAGGTTCTTTCAGACGAATTAATAGGTGCTGCGAGAGCAATACACACTTGGGCAGATTTAGATGGTCGTAGATACGCGGCTATTGGAACAAATAAAATTTTATATATTTATGATGGTAATGCTTATTATGACATTACACCTTTTGATAGTTCAATTGCTAAAACTGGAGCTGACATAACCACGACCAACGGATCACGGATCGTTACAGTAACTACTCCATCGGCACACAATTTAAATGTTGGAGATATCACTACATTCGAAAACGCAGGTTCTTTTACTGCAGGTCAAACTGATTATGTAGCTGCAGATTTTGATGATATATTGTTTGAAGTACAAGATACTTTAAGTTCGACTACATTTACTATTCAAATGCCGACTGCTGAAACAGGCACAGGTGCAACGAACGATGGAACTTTAGATACTAAACCGTATTATCAAATAGGACCTTTACTACAATCTTTTGGTTATGGTTGGGGAACTGGATCGTGGAGTGCGGGAACATGGGGCACTGCAAGAACGACTTCACAAACAATATTAGATCCTGCTTCGTGGTCTTTAGACAATTATGGTGAATTATTAATTGCTACTATTCATAATGGCGCTGCTTTTTCTTGGGATCCAAATTCAGGTGCTGGTGTAAATACAAGAGCAGCTATCATTGCAAATGCACCGACTAAATCTGTATTGTCTGTAGTTTCAGATAGAGACAGACATTTAATTTTTTTCGGGACAGAAACAACTATTGGAAGTCCAATTACTCAAGATAAAATGTTTATTAGATTTTCTGATCAGGAAAATTTAAATGATTACACACCTACCTCAACAAACACTGCAGGAACTTTTAGAATTGATTCAGGAACTAAAATTGTAACAGCAGTAAAAGCAAAAGATTATATTTTAATTTTAACAGATACCTCTGCTTATTTAATGCAGTTTATCGGGCCTCCATTTACATTTAGTATTAGACAAGTTGGTTCAAACTGTGGATGTATCGGACAGCATTCAGCTGTTTTTTCTCAAGGTAAAGTTTTTTGGATGGGTGATTCAGGAGGATTTTTTGTATTTGATGGAACAGTTAAATCATTACCTTCTTTAGTTGAAGATTTTGTATTTACTACAAACAACACTAACCCTGGAATTAATTATACTGCTGGAGAACTAGTGTACGGTTCACACAACAGCTTGTATTCAGAAATAAACTGGTTTTATGCAAGCGCCAATTCTTCTTATGTTGATAGATGTGTTACTTACAATTATGACGAAAATGTTTGGGTGACGAGTTCTTTGGCTAGAACAGCTTATACAGATGCTCATGTTTTTGAAGAACCAATTGCGACACAATTTATAACATCTATGTCACCTACAACTCCAGTTGTTCAAGGAGTTACAAACGGAGCTTCATATGTGTTTAGACATGAAATAGGTACAAATGAAGTATTAGATAATGGTAATACCATCAACGCTATACCTGCTTATATTCAATCAGGAGATTTTGATCTAGATGTAGATGGAGATGGTGAATACTTTATAAAAATAAGAAGATTTATTCCTGATTTTAAATTTGTTAATGGTAATTCAAAAGTGAGTTTTGTAATTAAAGATTATCCTGCGGATGTAAGTGTTGCTCAAGGTCAAAGGACTATCGGACCATTTACAGTTACAAACACAACAGATAAAGTAGATACTAGAGCAAGAGGAAGATTAGCTGCAGTTAAAATTGCCAATGATGCAGTAAATGAAAGTTGGCGATTTGGTATGTTTAGATTTGATATTCAACCTGATGGAAGAAGATAATGGCTAAAGTACAAGTATTTTTACCTGAACCTCCACAAGAATTTTCAACAGATAGTTTTAGACAGATAAACTTAGCTTTAGAAAGTTTACAAAATCAATTAAATACAAACTATCAAAAAGAAGAGGACGAGAAAACTCAAAGGTTTACTTGGTTTATGCAAAGATGAGTTGTAATAATGTCAATCCAATAACAGGTGGAAGTACAG
>Ga0208645_1001513_pt1 | contig 20099 bp, 40 predicted proteins | sample VirMetDEL_Sep_01_FD_184519 | JGI IMG/M metagenome (GOLD analysis project Ga0208645, IMG submission 184519) | Aqueous microbial communities from the Delaware River and Bay under freshwater to marine salinity gradient to study organic matter... | ecosystem: Environmental > Aquatic > Marine >... | reverse complement strand
CAAAGAATAATTCATTCTCTTTAAATCCCCAATTTAACAATTCGTCAATGTCAAACTCATTGGCTAATTTATCCCAATCCCATGTACCACTATTTTTGTTGAGTCTAATATTTAATTCTCTTTCTTGTGCTTTAGAAAGATTTAATTCAACACATGGTACTTCTGCGATATTCAACATTTTAGCAATTTTCAGTCTTTGGTGTCCACCTACGACATAATTTTTTCTTTTGGGATTTACATTGATGATTATTGGGTCAATAAAACCAAATGTTTCAATAGATTTTTTCAAATCCTCATGTTGTTTTTCAGACAACTGTCTTGGATTATATTCTGCCTCAACGAGTTCGTTGATTTTCTTTTGAACTATTTCTATGTTTCTGACTGCAGCCAAAATAGTATCCCTTTGTTTCAGGTTATGTTCGTAAAGACGAAAATAGGGTTTTACCCCTCTATATAAGAACTCAGTTCGTTTACAAAATTAGGTCTTTTTTATCTGTCTGTGGCTCTAAGTCTTGATATTGTTGATGAAAAAAAATTATCCATGATACAAAAAAGCCCCACTCTTACTATATAAGTTGCAGGGCTCTTTCGTTTAGTAGCCAACCAAATTATAGGTCTCTTGTATGTATGCTATAATTCAAGTTCGTGTTTTTTTTCAAGTAATCCACCAACACAGTATAACCTACATCATCTAAGGCTGCACTTTGTGCACCATTGTCAAATCTTGGGTTATACTCAAACTCTACTGTATATCCCCAATATTCGTCATATTTCAAAAAACCCTCTGCAGCAAGTGCTTTCAAGGTTTTGTCAGATTTCTTACCATTAAAACCTAATGCAGTCCAACGACTATACCAAGGACCATTGTAATATGTATCCTCAGGTGTCAAGCCTTTTGTCTTTCTATATTGTGTAAGCCATTCAGCGACTGCCTCCTTAGCCAACTCAACACCTTCCTTGTAGGTCTTAATAATATACTCAGTTTCCATATTCATTATGCAACCTCCTTACCATATAGAAGTTCAATTCTCCAATCGTGCCATTCATTATAAGTATCAAACTTAGGCTGCTCAATGAATTCCTGCCATTTCATGTAAGTATGCTCAGAATCAAATAATTTTGTAAACTCATCAGCATCCTTCATAGTCCAATAGTCATGTATAGGATTCCAACAACTTCTACAGACTATACCAAACTCAGTTCCTTTGTCACTTGCACCACAACAACTCGAGAATTGTAGTGTTATATCGTCATTCTTAAACTCTTTTTCTATAATTATACTCATTTTTCGTTCTCCTTTTTTTTAATATATACAATTAAATCCAGTGAAATGTGCACCATTTGCTGCTGCAATCTGACCATTCCAAATAATAGTCCATCTTCCACTCATTGTTCTACATCTAATATAACAAGCACCAAGTTTCAAAAGTCCTTGTACTCTTTCATCCTTCTGCATTGCTCTATTCAAGTTATCTTCAGTAGCATAAGTTTTTGCATAATCATCAATTGCAATCTCTCTACCTTTAATATCATTTTCAAATGTTGTTCTGTTGTTTTCCATTTTTTGTTCTCCTTTTTGTTTCAACATATAAGATATTACATGCCTGAATCAATACATACAACTATTTTCGTAAAAATTTTTCCTTAACGAAAACTGCTGCTTTTTGGAGTTTTTTGGATGCCCTATGGAAATAGACTCGTGCTGTGCTTTCTTCTATTCCTAAGGTTAAAGATATGTCTTTGAAACTTCTTTGATACAGTGTTCGGTCTATGAACACTTCATACTCTTGTTTGCTAAATTCTTTCGATGCTACGATACCTGCCATCATAAATCTAATTCGTCTTTTAATATTTTTTTCTTCCTTAGATATTTCATCTAAGAGTTGTTGATACCCAAAAGCCTCGTTATCAATATGTTTCATAGGCAAGTTCTAATTCAGGGAAATGTTCCACTAAATCTTTTTTCTTAATCCTTTCAATTATTCTTCTATGTGGTCGTATCGTATTTTTTAAAGTTCCATATTGGAATCTAACCCAACTTAATAAAAAGTATTGATTGTTGTCAATCTTAATCATGCCCAACTTATCAAGTATTTGTTGTGGTATCTCTTTATCAAATCCAGTATAGAATTTAATCACTTCATCGTCATACTCCCAAAAACCATCAAAAGAACATGTACTTGTAATGAACATCCAAAGCACTTTTTCATCATTGGACATTTTGCGAAACCATTGCTTTTTAAAAATATCAGCATCCATAAATCGCTTTACCATTTGTAACCTCCACTTGTTTTTAAATCCTGCAAGTTTAAACAATTCTGAAACACTTTCCAACCCCAATCTAAATCTTTCTTGGTTATCTTGTATTCTTTGTATTCTTTTTTGTCTTTACTCAGTTTTAAAATTATACCACCAGTGATTTTATTACCAGTGTTTTCTTCATATAGTTGTCTATATGCTGCTAATTGAACAATGTATTCATCATGGCAACTATTTGAGGTTTTAAAATCTAAGATATAATATTTACCTCGTTCTTTGAATATGCAATCCACTGTGCCACCAAACTTATATTTCTCACTGACTAATTTAATTTCTGTATCACATATCTGCCACTTCTTGCCCTGCTGCCAATCCCAATATCCATAATAGGCTGTCTTAGCCTCAGATATCTGTGTTGGTGTATAATTGTCAAGAATAACTGATTTGCCTTCTATGAAACTTTCAATCATCTTGTGTGCCAATGTACCAGTTTTTCCTGCATTAGTAAGAATCTTCATAGAATCATCACCATTTAGACAATGCTTCCTTGTCCAACCAATTAAGACTTGTTTATTCCAACCTAATTGGGCATTGATAATAGTTGTCACTGACTTTACTCTTTTATCATTGACCTTGTATATAGTATGGCTCATTTGTAGTCCTCAATCCATGATTTTTGTTTTAAATTGCTTATTGAATTGTAGAAGTCAAAGACTTGCCATTGTCTTCCATGTTCTTTGTAAAACTCCTCTCTTTCCTTTAAATGCTCAGGACACCATGCATCATAGTTTTTGAATTTTTGCATTCTTTCTTCCAATGAACCTGCATACTTACCAAATTGTTTATATGTAGGGTGCGATTCTTTTATTTTTTTGTTTTTGTTTTGCCATGCTTTTTCTCTATTATTTAATTTCATTCCTCCACCTTTTTTATTCCATTCATATTATTATAACTGATAAATTCATATCCTATCTCAGTGAGTTCAGCAATAAGTTTGATTATTTTTTTGTGAATCTCCACTGCTTTTATCATTCTTCTATATTTTTCTGCCTCATCAGTCTTCATCTAAATAGTCCTCCGATTGTTTTATTCTTAAGTCATCTGTCATTAATTCTATTTCTTTTCTAAATTCTTTTGAGTTTAAATATTTCTTTTCTCCTGATTTCAATGTGCTATTTCTTCTTTGCTGCAAAGCATCATATTTTTCTTGTCCAAGTCTTGCCAATACAAATTCTCTATGTTCATTGGGATTACCACCTAAATAAGCATGACATCCATAACAAAGAGCCATTGTATTGTCCTCATCAAATCTTACAGTCCATGCACCTCTCGACCAATAATGACTACAGTGTAGAGCATTCGTAGGAGGTGTATATTGTTTTGAACATCTTTGACATGTCCAATTATCTCTTGTTCTTATATATTTACTCCAAGCAACATCACTTTGGAATAGTTTTACCTTAGGCATATTGTTCTCCTTTGAAAATGGGCTGTGGGTAGAATATGTTGAATAGTGGAGAACTACTTTTAGACACAGCCCAAATCATTAAATTAAAATGGTAAATCATCCTCAGGAACTTCCTCCACTTTTGGTTCCTCAAGTTTTACAGGCTGTGCAGGTGCTGCATCTTGATTTTCACATGCATCCACAAACGATTCAATTCTATTGAAGTTCTCAACAAATTGTTCTTTTGTCCAACTAAGCCCTTGTGCCATATAGACCTGCATTGTATTATTGAATATCATGCCGAATCTTGCACCATTATTCACAAAAGGTTTCTCTTTTGCTGCTTGTTCTTTTTTCAACATCTCGTCAAATTCATTAATTGACTTAGTGACTTGCTCAATTTTCTGCTCACTTCGTAATGCTGCATCAACTTTCCAATAATACATCAATTGGTCATTCTTAGTAAAGGATTCATAACTCAATGATATCTCATCACCAATACTGAAGTCATCTAATTTTCTTTTCAATGTATCACTTGCATCCAAAGTAAGCTGCTGACCATTCTGTAGAACATTGTATGCCCAAACAGAAAATGTACCACCTGAATACTGCTTTTCCTCACGAACAGCATTACTATTCAAAGTAAAGGTAACACTTGTACCTGGATTCTGTTTTAGTTTCTTTAAATCAATATAACTCATATAGTTCTCCTATTTTCTATGCTCTGCAGAAGTTGGATTTGCTGATTTCAAATACTCATCTTCTGTAGGCTGTTTATCTTTTTCTACTTTTAACTCGTCTAATTTATGTTGAAAATTTTTTCTTATCAACATAAAATTTTCTCTTATTTCATCCCTATCTGCATCACTGATTTGTGAACCACTGATTAGCAGCAACAACTTGTCAAAGAGTTCAATAGGAATGTCAGTTATCGTTATCTTATCCATTCATCTTATCCTCCAATTGAGTTAGCCAACGAAACATTGGATTATTCATAGAACTTACCATGTAGTTACCAATTGTTCCTAAAAACTCCTGCACAGTCTGATTAGATTTAGACCATATACCCATATAGTAATATCTAACCACTTGACAATCAGCAATTACAATATCTCCTTTTTGTTTAGGATGCTGTATCTCAAGATACCATGCAAATTTCTTGTTATGTGATTTTTCCCAAGCATCACAGATTCTTGTATAAGCCAAGGTTTGTCCAGTAGGCACTTCTTTGTTTTCTTCTTTAACCTCCCCAAGAATCAATACTGTGTTATCTATTTCATAACAAAAGTCTATATCTGTTGGGGATTTGTTCCCATGCTGCAGACCACTGAACAAGTGCATCTGCCGAAACAACTTGTCATTAATTATGCTGCGACTTGTCATTCATAGCCTCCATAAAAGTTTTCTTAAATGTATCTTTGAACTCTTGCTCAGCTTTTTGTTCTTCATAATGGTTTTTCACTTTTGCATAATGTATTGCATCAACGATTTCTCCAAACTCCTTTTGGTCATAATGCTTTATACTGATTTCTTTAATCATGCCAATTGTATCTCGCATTAGTTCAAACACTTTACCAAGATGCTTATCTAACTCTTGTTCCATTATCTTAATTTTAGATTCTGTTGCCATTGATTGCCTCCTTAAGTAATTGACCTTCTTTGTAGAAGTTGTCTCGTTCAACTCTTAAGCCCCATGGTAATTTCAAACTCATCACTTCCATTAAGTCAAAACTACCCATTTCAAAACCATATCCTAAATCCACAGCACCAAAGCACATTCCATACTCATCCATTTCACAGATAAGCCATGTTCCTTGTCCTGCAGGATTAAAGAGTTTCATCTCTACCACTGATTCCTCAGTAGTAAGACCCAACTCAAATTGGTTATAATGTTTTTGATATAGTTTATCTAATTCATGTGCTTTCATAAACACATATTCTTCACTGACATTGCCAGTATTAAACTCATTGATTTTATCATGTATTGTCATGATGCCTCCACTTATTCCATTCGTTTCTACCATAGTCGTCTTCATCAATTATGTTCCTTGATTTCCACAACTCTATTATATCACCAAAAAACTCTTTTGCAAAATTAACCAACTCTTTTAGCATTAGGTCTTCCAGTAAATTCATTTTTCAATTCATACAATATGTTTGTCATTTCGTTACTGCTGTTCATAAATTTATCATATTGTCTTTTTGCTGCTTTAAACTGTTTCGCATATTCAGTAGCCTTAACAACATCACCTCTACCTTTAGCATCCAAAAATTTATCAAATAAATCTTCAGTTTTTTCTAACAGCTCATCAGCTTTCTTAAATGTTTTATCGTAATTCATTTTTTGTTCTCCATTATTGTTCAACATATAAGAAACTAAGCATAAGAAAATTAGGATGCAATAGTTATTTAAAATTATTTTTTATGGTATAGAAACACTATTAAAAGGGTTTGCATGTATTGAGTCTGATACTTATAATAAGGTATGGAAGTTAGGAACTATAGATTAGAACAAAAGGTTGAAAACCCTGAAACCAAAATAAGACAAGGTAAAGGAGGTGAAACAATGTATCAAGATTTAGATAATGTTGAACAGTTCATTGCAGGTGAGCATGGTGGAGGTCTAACACAACAAGAAAAAGACTCAGTAGCCAATGTGGTTAAAGAACTAAAAACCTTTAATGAACATGAACTATCTATGTATATGGTGGAAGAAGTAAATGGATTTACAGAAAGACACCATGATTGGTTGCAATTATTTGTAGATACCAATTTAATTATAGATAGAATGCCTAATAAGTTTAGTTGTAGAGTAATGACTTTGCTAAGGCATAGCATAAGACACCTAATAAACAAATATTAATTTATAAGTTCCTAACTTTCTAAAAATGTGGATAAGTTGATAAGATTGTGGATAAGTAAGACTTACAAAAGAGTTATGATACTACTAAAGACAAAGACAAATATAAATATAAATATATGGACAAAGAAAAAAAAACAAATAAAGGTATTGCATGTATTGATTGTGGTAATTAATATTAGGTATGTTGAATAAAAAAAAGGAGAACAAAATGATATTAGATATAATCGGATTTGCTTTTTTTGTGATTGTAATGTGGGAATTCTTTAAGGAGGTAGTTAGTGAAATTGGGTAAAAAGCCAAAAGGAGTCAAACTAATTATCAAAAGTGAGAATGAACAAAAATATGATATTGGTATCTATATGCTGCGAAAACAAGCATTCAAAGAATTACAAAGATATGGAGAACCAAGAGCCCAAACGATTGGGCAATTGGATGATTTAGGTTGGCATACTGCCTATACTAAAGATGAATTAAAAATATGGAAGAAAAAAAAATAACCTTTGTTCCCTGCAGGTTTGTTCTCTATACCTATACTTCTTTTTCCTGCAGGGTCAAAGGGATACTATTGAATTTGTTGTCTTAAAGTAAGTTGTGTTGCGAATCTGCTATCTGCGACTTCTGTAAATACCAAAGGCTTATCTAAACGAACCCAATGAAATTCACTGCCATCATAGTATAAGAATTTTTTGGACTCTCCTTTGAGTGCATTCTGCATTGTAATCAAATCTGTCTTAAAAGTAGAACTAATATTTTGAAAACTGATAGTAATTATTTCTTGACCTGGATTCACATTCAATGCATACTCTACTCCACCTAATGACCTTTGTACTTGGTTTTCATAATCAATGGAAGTTTGAACATTGACATCAGGCTCTATCTCAAATGATAGTTTTTTACCAATTAAAACTTCTGATACATTTGATACTGCATTTAAAAATTTAACATAGAATTTATCACTGGTAGTTTCAGTTAAATCTCCAACTTTCCACCCTGCCTCAGTTGCCACTGCTATTGTTTCTAAATTCGTGATACTTCCACTTGTACCACTTAATATCCTAATAATAGAACCACTACCACCACTTGCACCTGTAAAATATGCTGCAGCAACATCTGCTGTCGCACTACTCCCAACTGCATATTGAATTGTATCACCACTATTTATTGCTGAAAAAGTTGTTCCAATATTTTGGTCTGCTGACCTTTCATGATTTGTGATAACATCTGATTCTGCAAAAGTTTGTGTTGGCGAAGTTCCTGATACTGTACCTTCATTTACATCGTTATCACTTCTATACATATTAATTGAATCATAAATAAAATATGATGCCATTACTAAACCTCCCTACATTGAATTTGGACATTGCCAATTCTTCTTTTTAAATCTGTTATTATAAATTTTTTACCTGACCATGCATCCTTAAATAAACGAGTCGGCATGGCTACAAAGCTATCAAAGGTATCTGATATTTCATCAAATGGACTACCTAATTCACTGAATGTTATTTCACCAAAATCTACAAAGTCACCTATTTGCAGCATTCCATATTTCTCAGGATTTACCAATGTCGCACTAACAGTTGTTCTATATTGACCAAACAATGACTTTCTAAAGTTAAGCCAACTGGTATTCCTACTTGTGCCACTGATAGCAATAGCAGCTTTCAAGAAGTCTAAGTTTATTTCTTGTTTTTGGTGCAATGTACTATCAAAGATTACTGAATGCTGTGAGCCACTTTCTGTAGATACATATGTTTCATTATTTGTATATTTATTTTCTGCAGGGTGTTCATTGAAGTTTACCACTACATTTGTTTCTAAATCTTGAACTGGTGTGATTCCCAACTCATAATTACTAATATCATTTTGAGATAAATCCACTGTAGCAGTTGGACTGTTTGGTATCGTAAAGTACCTAAATTCAGTGACTCCTGTAATCGCAGTTTGTTGTGCCTGTGGACTATATTCAAAAAAGAAACATCCTTCATACTGAAGTTTTTTCATTACATCTTCTAACATCATAGGCTCATACAGACTTAATCGTGTTTGCCAATGTGTTGTGCTGTTAGTTGTCGTTGAGTCTCTTAATTCTGCTACACCTTTATATCCATTGTTTAAATTATCTGCATCAGTAGCTAAAGAATCAATTCCTACAAAATCTTTTATCAATTGTCTATGTATGGAAACAGGATTGTTCAAATCATCATTGACTCCTGTATGACCATTAAAGTCACTTGTTTTTATATCTTGACCAATATATAGTTTTTCAATGTTTGCATTAGATTCTTGTTTTGCTATAGGCTCATCAGTTGTTTCTAATGTCGTTGTATATGTTCCTAAAATACTGTGTATTTTTAAATCACATGTAAAGTCATCAAATTGACCCTGCGAAGGTTCATCCGAAGTTAATTCTAAAGACAGTCTCAATCTATCTTGTATTTGTCCATCTTTAAAAATATCATCAAATTGAGTTTGATTTAATATGAATGACTTTGTAGTTGTAGAAACATCTGAAGTTTGTATTGTACTCGCACCACCTTCAAAGAATATTGCATTTGTTTGGTCAGCCATATTAGAGTCACTGGATAAGTCATCTGAGTGCATGTAAAGTTTGACACCTGAAAATCCATTATTTCCTGTGAATGTTATTGAGTACCTAACACTAATTGTGAATCCTGTTAATTTATGCATTGGTTTCGCAAACTTTAAAAATATTGATGACCCTGCTACATCCTCATTAGTACTATCATCAGCAGGATTCAATCTGTTGGAAATCGTAGCAAAACTGGTATTGTTCAATGTACCATCAGAATTTAAGTCTAATATGTTTGCAGGATTTGTGATTGTCGCAGTTTGCAAAAGTGATGAACTATACATTGATTGTTCATTACCATTTTCATCTGTAAAATCATTTGGCACCATGTTAAAATCTTTGACTAACTTGCTATTGACTTCAACAGTTGTACCACCATCAGCATCAGCAGGATTCAACAGTTTTGAAGTTGTAGTGGATGAAAAACCTGACTTTGTCAATGGTATAAATCTTTGAACATTTTTATCATAAAACTCTAAATTACTAATGCTGGAAGTATTGTTTGCAATTTTGTTTGGTAATAAAAACACCAAATTATCATTATCATTTCTTATATATGGAACTTCATAAAGATTAAATATATCTTTTGAGTAAACAGAACTTGATGATTGACCAAAATCACCCAACACATATGGTATTTGTACACCTGCAAAATCTCCAGTTGTCTTTGCCTGTGGTAATGATACATTTTGGAATGGTCTATTTGATATAACATTTATGATAACTGTATTGTTGCTGTATCCAAAACTTGATATTTTACCACTAAATATTTGAAGTGCATTCGCAGCAGTATTATCATTATCAATTTGACTCAATACATTCACTTGTCCATTGATATATTCATTGCCTAATAATTCCAATAAGGTAGTACCATCAATATCAATGTTAGCAATATTCAAAGTGATAGCACCAGTTTTTGTTGTAAAACTTTTTAGGTCTAAAGAATAATTCACCTGTGGTTTATTTAAAATTGCAGGATAATAATCAACATTGTTGTATTGTGTTTCTGCGAAACTAAATGCTAAGTCAGGTGTATTGGTTGTCAATATACTGGAGTTAGTATTTTTAAATATTTGGACTAACCAATTCTCAGTAATTGTTGCCCCCAACTTGCTTTCATAATTGCTATTTGTAAAACTCATCTTCGTCTTTTCCCTCTTATTAAGTCTCTATCTGCTTTTCTTGCACCACCTCTACCAGTTACAAAACTACGAACCCTACCTGCTGCCCAAGCATGTGCAGATACACCTGCACGACTACCTGAACTGTAATATGCACCTAATCCTCGTTTGTAAACTTTTCTTAAAGTAGCAGCAGAAAAACCTTTACCTGAATATTTTTTTATGGTCGCAGCCATACCACTGACTCTACCTCTTTTTTTTCTTACCACTTGCCACTCTCTTTTTACTAATAGCATCCATCATAGCAGGTGTTAATTTACCTGCTTTATAAAGTTTTGCTGTTCTTTTAATTTCTCTTTCTGTTTTTTTTCTATTTTTTGAATTAGAAAGATATTTTAATGGTACACCTGATTTACTCTTTTTCACTTTTCTAAACTTTCTTTTCATTTAGTAATCTCTTTTTTAATTTTATTCAAGATTTCATCTTCTCTAAATTTCATTGATAAGTCTGCCTCAAATCGTTTTACTTCTACACCATATTCAAAGATGATAATGGTTGGTACTACTGATATATCCCATTCTTTTTGTATGACTGCACCAATGTTTTTATTGGCAATATCTACATATCCAGTATAGCATTTTTCTAATTTTTCTAATGGTATTTTGTTTGCCCAATTCCAAGAAGCATTCACTTCTATAACTGCACAAAATTCATTCTTCATTAATTGAATATCTTGAAAACTATCCAAAGATGCTGATTGTGAGTATAGCGACGAAGTAAATAATCCAAGCACCAATAGCCACATATTTATCAATTTTTTCATAATCCATATCCTAATTGTTGTTCATTTTCAGTAGAGTATCATTAATACTTCTTGTATCTTCTTTAATATCATCTACTTTGTCTTCCAGTTTTTCAACTTTTTCCTCAGTATTTAATATAGAATTTCTTATCATTTGGTCTTTCAAATCATATTCTGTTCTGCTTATTGGAGGTTCAGGTAATTGTTTAGCTTCTTCAATATCAGCTTGAAGATTAAACCATAACCCAACTACCATAAATATTGTAACACTAATACTGATAAGTGTTTCAATGCTAAATGTTAATTTAGTTCCTTTGCCAAGTTCCACTTTAATATCTCCTTAATTTTAATTTCGGTTTTTGTTTTAATTTTGATTTTATACTTCTTTTTTTCATACCAAATAATTTCTTTGGTATATATGCAAAAGCAGTTGATTTTGTCACATTGCTCATAATCCTAATTTTTCTGCTCTCCTTATAGCAGGGATAATACTTTCTACCACTGTTTCATCTACTAATGGTGCAGAAATATTAATTGTTATATTTTTATCACGACTACTTGGAGGTGCAGGTAATGGAGTAACATCCACTCTCTCCATTCCACTTGCATTGTCACCAACTAATGCAGGAGGATTCGTAGGAAGTATAGTTCTACGATTTACAATACGACTTCCTGCTTGTGCTCTATTGTTGCCCATAGGTAGTCCTGATACAAAACTACCTCCAGTTGCAAACAGTCCAAAAAATCCTCCACCAACACTACCTGCAACAGATTGTGCTCTTTTTTGTTTGGTAATTTGTTTTTCAATTGCCAATTTAATTTTCAAACTTGCAATTTCAATTAATAGGTTTTTTAGAATTTCTTTACCTGATGCCATGTTTAATCTACCACTTTTGATAGATTGTTCTAATGTACTTAAAGCAGATTTTCTTTCTTTTACTATTTCTTTATCAAATGATACTTCTTTTGCTTTTAAGTCATTATTTAATTTTTCTTGTAACTCTTTTTGTCTTTGTAGTTCAAGTTCTTCTTCGCTCAATGCAACAGTTTTAGTTTTTTCTTCATTAGACTGTTTATCAATGCCAAGTGCTGCATTCTTACTTTCTTCTATTAGTTTTGCATTCTCTAACAGTTTTTGTTCTATTTCATTGACTTGTTCTGCAAACTCTACTCTTTTACCTTCACGAAGTGCTATAGCCTCACGAAGTTTATAATAACTTAATTGTAAAGTAAGATTTGCTCTTTCTATCTCAAGTGTTTTTTCTTTTAATGCATTAAATGCTGTAATTGTCAATTCAATGGCTGCGATAAGTAAACCAACACCTAATGTTTTCTTGAGTGCTTTTGTTGATATGTTGGCTAAAATAACTGAAGTTCTATATAAACCAAATGCTGTGGTTAATCCACCAACTATCAATCCCAATCTCTGTATTCTTTGTATTGTTTCATCACTTAATTCACTGACAAATGTCGCAGCATTATTTGCGACCTCACCAATACGAATTGCAACTTGTCCTAATTGCTTTAAAAATCTTTCACCAATAGCATTTTGAAGTCTATCTATAGCATCCTGCATGTTAGATATTCTACCACTGAATGTTTGTGCTAACAAATCAGTAGCACCTGCAATCTTACCATCAGGGTCTGTCATTGCTCTTTCTAATGCTGCCCTAAACTCAGGTAAAGTTAATTTGGATAAATCCTCAATACCTTCTGCATCTTTAATCAGTGTTAATATACCTCGTTCTCTCAGTACATCTGCTGCCCCTGCACCACCTGCGAAAGCACGACCAAATGATGCTGCTGCATCTACGATATCTGTTCCCATAAATGCTGCTAAGTCAGCGATAGATTTCAACGACTCCTCACTACTTACACCAAATGCCTCAAGTGTAGCCCCTGCCTCAACAACATTTTGAACTTGGAATGGTGTCGTTGCTGCTATCTGTGTAAATTGGTTAAAAGCCTTTGCACCTTCCTCAGTGCTGCCTTTTAAAGCGACAAGCCTTGTTCTTAAACTTTCAAAATTACTTGCTGTTTGAATAACACTTCTTGCACCTGCACCTAATACTGCTGCACCAAAAAGAGTTTTAAAAGTAGATGATAATTCATTAGCTGAATCTACATTATCATCTGTTTGTCTTTCCAGCCTATCTAAATCATTGATAGCTTTTTTAACTTCTGCTTGAACTAATAATCTTATTTTTCTATCTGCCATTTTGCTCACTCATATAAAGTTTTATTTCATTAATCTCATTTTTTATAGAGTCAAATACTTCCAATTTATGTGCATCTACTTCATCTAATGTATTTGCCAAAGGTATATTAAACTCTTTTATCCAGCTATATTCACGAAGTAAAAGTTGGTCACTATCATCAATTATCCATTTTGGATTCATGAAAAGTGGTAAATGAAAATATAGATTTCTACCTAAAGAATATTTATTGTCTCCCCACTTGTCTACTAATAAATGTATGTCATCCCAAACATCATTTATATTTTCATACATTTTTACTTCTTTTGTGGCAGGACTTTGCCTCCTGTATGGAAATTCTAAAGTTATGTGTGGAAATCCCAATTGAGAAAACCACACATAAGCACAAAGTCCTATTAGCCTTTTGGGTTTAGACCCATATAATGAGAAAAGACTTCCTGTAAAAGCAAGTCAATCTCAGCCATACTTAATGGAGACTTGTCATCTTTAAAGTAGTCTTTTTCAGATAATCCTGAAACTAATTCTACCTCGTTTAACAAGTCATAGTATTTAGACTGATTAGCTTGACCTTTATCATCAAAAGCCATGATACTTAACTTCCATAACTGTCTTTTCTCTTTATATTTTAGGTCTTTTACTTCCCAATCTTTATCAAACATTTTAACCTTCATTTAATCCCCCTTACCAACTTGAATTAGATATACCATCACAGTGTTTAAATTCAAATGCTGTACCATTTGCCTCACCACTTGCAGTAGGTTGTACTACCTTAAATGGTATTGTGATTATAGCACCTGTGTCTGCATTTAAGTCATAATTAACTGCTGTTGAATAAATCTCAGCAACAATTGACATCTCACCTGCAGCATCCACTGTTCCATCTGTTGTTTGTTTCAATGTAAGTGTCGCAGTATCACCATCTAAGAAATCCTGTAATACATTGTTTGCACCATCATTGAAGTTTTCATCATACATAAATGATATCTCTCCAGTAATATTTACTGAAGGTATACCAAATGCATAGTTTTCTGCATCTCCATCTGCTGCTCTACCAACTCTTGCTAAGTTGTTTTCTATTGTAAAAGAAACACCTGTAAGAACTAATTCAGTTGCACTTCCATTCACATCAAGTTGTTTTGTGTCAAAATAACTTTCAATTTGTGTTGGACTTGTTGAAACTAAATTTGGTGCTGCAGATACTGTTTGACCAACTTTGAATCCATTGTTTGCAAATCCTGAATAAAAAGTTCCACTGAGTAACAATCTACCATCTGCCATGTCAAAATTCATGGTTAAACTTTGTAGAACTGCACTTGTCATTAGTTTATCCTCACCACTTGCTGCACCATACAAAGCAATATCAAACAGACTCGGAATACCTGCTGATGAAGTAGCATCAAAATCAGGTCTTGATAATGCTGCACTTGATGATGCTTGTACTGTATGCACAAAATTAGGTGAACTACCTGACTCACTGTGGTCTTGTAATACATTTGCTACCATTCTTGAAAGAAACCCTCTTTCTGCAGGAACTTCAAAATCAAGTGTAACAAATCCACCTTTTCTTGTTCTAAACTGGTCTAAATCAGTTTCAATCATACCTGCATTGTTACTTCGTATCTCTCCACTTTCAATTAGATTGAGGACTGGAGATGATACATTTATGACAGGCAACAATTTGTAAGTATTTCCTACTGCTGCATCAGTACCGAAAGCACTTCCATTCTTATGATAAAGACCAATTTTATATTGGCTCTTTCCATATACTTTAGCCATCTAACTTCTCCTCTTTTTTTATCTTTTTTTCTACTGGCTTAATCTTCACTCCATTAGAGAGTAAATCCTCAGCCTCTTTTTCATTTAATACAACATCATCACCATTTAACAAAGCATTATATTTTACTTTGTCAATTCCTAAGAATCTTGGCTTGTGATATTGTAATCCTTTAACATGTTTATATTTCATTATACCACCTCGTTTACATTACATTCTAAAGTCATTACAAATCTTTCTCTTTCTGTATCGTCTGTGTCTCTTTCATAAACGATATCTGTGACTTTTGCATTGAACCACTCAGTTACTCCAAGTGCCTCTAAGTCACGATTGTTAAAAAAGATTCTTTTTACAAGTTCTGCTTTATCTGTTAATCGTTGTACATCTTTATCACGAGTAAATTCTGAGCCACTATGTATCTCAAAACTAATTTCTGTGATATAAGTTCTTATATGTGCATTACTTGCATAATCAACAAAAGTATCAGATACTGGTCTAATTAAAAAACTTTCTTGCCCTTTGTGTTCATCATAAAATAAAGGAACACTTGGTATTGTTTGTTTGATAAGCTTGTGAACATTATCTAATACTCTTGTTTTAAATATATTTTCAAATTCAACTCTTGCCATTATTTCCTCTTTCTACCAAATACTTGCTTTTGTGATTTTGGGGGATTCCTCTTGCTGCCTTGTGGATTCCATAAAAATTTATCTGCCCAGTATGCTGCAGACATTTTTCCTCTTTTAATATTTTTGGCATGTCTTGCTTTAAAACTTCTTCTTGCAGCAGCAGAATAATTATGACCCATACCTTGTGCACCAAATCTAATTACTTTCAATTGATGTCCAGACTGTGCTAAAACTATAGCTTTGCTTTTTTTATGCTTTGGTGTCATTTTAGGTTTATTGACACCTTTTAATCCATATTTTTTTAACAATCTTTTCTTTCTATCTTGATGCATTATTTTCTCTTTTTCTTATGTATTCCATTTTTCATCAATTTGCCATTAGGCATATAATGATATCCTGCAGGTGCTTTTTTTCTTTTCTTTTTCTTTTTTCCTTTATGATATGGCATACCTATCTCCTTTTCATTTGTATTGTTTCAATACCACTACCTGCAGTATGGTTTAATCCTGATACTTCAATTTCCCATTCATCATTTGCTGTATAAACACCTGTAGAAAATCTGACATAAACTCCATGACCTACAGGCTGAAAACTACCATCAATAATTTCTGCCTCTTGTGTAGCATGTACTTTTAAACCTTTATCACTACCAGTAAATGTTTTATAGGTGACTGTAGAATCAGTTCCTGCTGCAAAAGTGCCACCAGTTTCAATGACAACTTTGATTCTATCGTAAGACACACTTGGGTATCCAAAAGTATCTACAATAGCACCAGTTGTACTTGCATTAATTGATACTTCTTTTACAATTTTATCTCTTTTAGTTTCATCACTATCCAAAGCAATGACACCTTTACGAATTAAATCCAACAATCCAGTGCCAGTTTCTGTGTCATACACTTGATTTTGCAGTCTTAATCCATGTTGTTCATCATATGGTAATATTGCCATTGATGCTGCCAATAAAGCAGTTGCTCTTACGATTACTTCAGGAAAATCTCTACCTAAACTATCCCCAGTTCCGACACCTTTGTTTTTATAAATTGGCTTATTGATATAAGCACGAATAAAGTCGGAACTTCTTGATATAAACTCATCAAATAAAGTTTTATTATCCCTTCCAGCTGTCACTGTGACATCGTAGTTTGGATTTGCATTTGTTGTTGGTGCAAAATAAACGACATCTGCATCCTCATCAAAAAAGTACTTGCCATCGGCATCAATACTTACTACATCTGCAACTGAGGTCTGTTCTATGTCGTTTTCATAAAGTATGGTGAACTTACCAACACTCCCTGCTTTCCATATCTCATCATTTCCACTACCACTATGACTTACCCAATTAGTTATCGTTCTTTTCCTATCGTAATCAAACACAAAAGGGGCAACTAATTGAATGTCCTCTATTGTGCAATACTTTTCCAAATATGTACTCATTCTTTAATATCTCCCATTAACTCTAAAGACAATATGAACTTAGCCATTTTTTCATTGTTTGTATAAAATTCAGGTAAAAAAACATTCTTTTCTCTATCAGATACATTTTTATCTGTCAGTATCTCAGTTAGCTGAATATTTCTTTTGGCTATTTTTTGTAAGTCCATTTATTGTCTCCTTTAATTATTTCATTATTCCAAGTTGTTATTCCATTATGTATATCTAAGGTAATTAGGTTAAACCAACCATCACTAAAGAAGTCTACAATCCCTACATTATGTGTCCAGTTTACTTTTCTACCTTTTAAAAAATCTTTCTTTATCTTACAAAGACATCCCATAGACTGTGCAATATGAACACCAGTTATGTGCTGCATTACACTTCGTTGGCAATCGTGAGTATGTCCATAGATTATATTACATCCCAAGTTTTGAACTGTTGTTCTGCTATGATTCACAGAACTATAATGCCCTCCATGATATGCAAACAGTTTTGAGTTTTCAATCTTGAATATTTCACCATATGGATACCATTTGTATCCTCGCTCTTTTATTCTAAATAAATTCTCAGGCTTGTATTGTTCTAAATATGGATTTTCCTCAACAAATGAATTATACCAATTATCATGGTTACCCATTGCTAAGTATTTCTTTTTACATCCCACTTGCTCTAAGGCATAGTCAATTCTATCCATGTGCATATTGACCTCATCTGCCTCCTTGTCTATCAAAGGTAATTGATATTCCATAGGCGGTCTTTTTCTCCTACTCCACCTCCAATGAGATACATACTCCCCTTCTGCAAAATCACCTAAATTGATAAATACATCAGGTTTTACTTTTTGAATTACCTTTAATGCACAACTGAATGCCATTTCATCATGTAATGGAAAGTGTAAATCTCCAAAAATAACACCAGTTGCTTTGATTTTCATCTCTCTCATACCTTTGTTGCCCTTTTATACCAACCATAATAGAATCGTTCTTGGTCAGGTTTATTTAATACCAGTTTGCCATAAAACAGGCATCTATATGCTTGTAATCGCTGTTTTGTGACTTTACTGCTATGTTGTATCGTCTGTGGTCCAATCCTGCCATCTACATCTATTTTCGTTCGTTTTTTGCTATTTATAGCCTGTTGTAGAATTTTTACTGCTTGGCTTTGACCCATATTGACACACATGTCAAAATATGTTTTCCTCAATTCCTCAGGAAGACTTTCTGCTTTACTTGGTTTCCAATAATCACGATAATAGATATCAATAGCATCATCCATTGTAAGATTCTTAATATCAACATCAGGATACCATCTTTTAGATATGCCATAATTAGTTTCACCACCTGCATCATGGGGGTCATCTACATAACCCCCTTCATGCTCTAATACTTCTTGAATAATGTTTTGGAAAGTTTCTTGTTGCTGCATCACTAAGACTTTAGGGCTTTTTTTACCTCAGCCCAAACTTCATTGTCTAAATCATTGGATGATTTTTCAACTAAGAAGTCACCGACTCTTAATAATACTGCAATTAATACTTTTTCGCTCAATACTCCAGTTAAGATTTTACTTACTATTAGATTCATCTTTTTCTCCTTCTTCTTTTTTATCAAAAGATTCAGTTAGCATTTTAGCAAAAGCACCTTCGGCTACATTTTCTCTATCTATTTGAAATGCCAAATTTGCTTTTTGTCTTCTACAATTTTCAATGTGTTCTACAAGCATTTGTTGTTCTTGTGATAGTTCATCATAATTGTAGTCTTTATCGTTTATTGTTACTTTTCTTTCTTCACTCATTTTCATAACCCTCGTTTGTTAATAAAATCTTTATGTATATCTCCCACCAATGGTATTAGCAAGATTAAATGGTGCATTTCCTATAATGTCATCATATAGATTGACAGAATTAGGTGTAGTTGTTATTGGATTATTAGTCCCACCAATTACATCAAAAAACATAGCCTCACCACCTGCTCCACCAAAAGTGTTAGTAATACTATTATAAGTTCCACCATTACATAAACTCGCTAAACTTAAATTAGTAGTTTGGTTGCAATCAGTTGATTCTCTCAAATGATTATATATTCCTACATTAGTTGTTGGTACTGTAGGTGTAGCCATTATTCAGCATCTCTAATTGCTATATAGTCTGCTAATTCTGCTTCACATTCAGTAAGTTGTGCTTCTAAATTAGCTTTATGTGTTTCACATTGTGAGATAGCTTCATCTACTGATTTAACATCAGTAAAGTCTACTACTTCTACATCGTTGCCTGATGCATCTTGCATAGTTCTTGTATGCTTGATTTCTACCATTTTAGGTGCATCTGCTACTACAGCTTCTTGTGTTTTTTCTGCGATTACTTTAGCCATTTTTCAATTCCTCTATTTGTTTCTGTTGTTCTTTTATTGCCTCTATAAGTAAAGGTACAATCTTTTCATATTTAACTGCTTTATATCCATTATCTCTTGTAGTAACTACTTCAGGTAATACTTCTTCTATTTCTTGTGCTATAACACCTACATCATGTCCTTGATTTCCATGAATAGTTTTCTTTTCTTCTTCAGTTAATTCTTTCCAGTCAAATTCTACACCATTGATTTTTAAGACTTTGTCTAATGCACTATCTAATGGTTTAATGTTTTCTTTTAATCTTTTGTCGGAAGTTGAATAAGCTACGACATCATTACTACAATCTAATCTTCCTGTTGTACTACTTGCATTAACTCCAATACCAAGTGATTCTGTTATTTTAACATCTCCTGCAGAATCCATTTTTAATTTTTCAGTTCCTGATATATTTGTAAATATTATATTACCTGAATTTTGTTCTCTAAAAATCATATCTCCTGTATTATTTACAAGATAAGTATTGGTTCCATCGTGTCGTATTGTAAAGTCAATTCCACTGCCTGCACCAAGATATGCATTGTCAGGAACATATACATAAGGAGTATTGCCAA